>Ga0209700_103344_pt1 | contig 30921 bp, 21 predicted proteins | sample SiratroredBW_FD_187528 | JGI IMG/M metagenome (GOLD analysis project Ga0209700, IMG submission 187528) | Root nodule microbial communities of legume samples collected from California, USA - Siratro red BW (SPAdes) (version 2) | ecosystem: Host-associated > Plants > Roots > Nodule | place: USA...
CAACCACAAAAAAAAAAAAAAAAAAAAATCTCAACAAAAACGTCATTATGCGAAGAAGACCTAGAAAATAAGAAACTCACAATAAAGATTTTAAAAAATTTTACATCAAATTACAATAGATACGACGAAACAAGTTGATTTTACTTATAGTTTTATTACCATGTTTTTTTTTTTTCACATCGTAAATAAGGATGTTTAACGTAATTTGTTACTTGTGTCCTCTGTCTCTCTAATATAATATTTAATAATCCTTGTACAATTTTTCAAGTTATTTTAATAAATTTTAAACAATTATGTTCCTTCTGCGCATCTTATCTTGACAATTATAAAATCAACCGAGTTTTATTTATAACATACGAAGAGTAAAAAATATATAATGCCGAGAAAAGAATAATCATTAATCTAAATTTTAAAAGAATTATTAGTTTTTAAATATTTAAAAATAAATGGAATATACAACAAAGTTGGTAAATGAGACTGATACTCATATTATTATATTTTCTTTGAACTGAGTTAAAGAAAAATTGCCATGATAAGTTTAAATATAAGCAAGTTTAACCAATTTTATCTTATGTAATGATAATAGTAACTTATTTTTAATTACAATATCATGTTTAAAACAGATATATTTTCAAATTCAGTTTACTACTTCAAGTGCAAAGTCCTAAGCAATTACCATGGATACCAACACACATGAAGAAGAAGAAGAAAACAGTGCAGTGAGAAGAATGATTTTGCAATCAATTGCACTATGATTGAAGACTATAAAAAGATAAAGAGGAAAAAGAAAGCATTTCTTTTGAACATCCTTTTGACACCAATGGAAAAATAAAAAGTGTTGTAGGGCAGAGGCTTGGATCAGAACTAATCTTTCACCTTTACATCAATGAAAATAACTGGTGGGTTTTGCTTTCTCTTCCCAACACTCAAACATGCACATGTGATTTTGAGTTTCCTTTTCTTTATTTTTTCTTTCTTTTTCATTCCATTTTTGACTTTTATGCTTCCTTATATAATTTAGCTTATAGCAACTTGATGAAGGACACAAGGGAACTTAAATTCTCTCATGGATGGTTGGCTCACAAAAGTAGGAAGAGATTTTTCAATATAAGTCACTTCCCAATATTCAATTCAACTTATTTTAATCTACTTAATAAATGGGGCAATCCATCTTTTAATAAGTTCTATGAATATTGGTAAAATAAATGAGTTAATCTACTTAATTTAAAAAATAAAATATTTTTTTTCAAAAGTTTAATTAACAAATTACAATTATCATAATTTTTAAAAGATTATAAAATAAAATTCTTAAACAAAATATAAGTTTTAATTTCTTGTCCAACAACTTTACAAAATACTAAAAAAAAAGTTTATCATACTAGAGTTCTTGGTCCATTAATATTAAATAATATTAAAATTTCCATCAAATAAATGTATAAAACTTCATAATTTTTAAGTATCTACTTTAAGTTATTTTTAATAAAATACTAAAGAAAGTGTTAAGTAACAACAAAAAAATTAAAATTAATTGTTTTGTCGTATACTTTATCCTGTATTATGACCACCACAATATTCTAAAAAAGAGAGAAAACTATAATTTGGTGTTCTTTTATAATAAAGACACTCCTTTATTGTATTGCGTATTTATTCCTTTCTAAATTTATTTTTATTTTTTTTATTTTTTATTGATATTAGTGAATTATATGGATAAGTCCAATTTGTCATGAATTTAATCTGAGTGAGTTAAGATTTGTTTTGCTATAATTAATCTATATCTTTATTTCTCAACTCAGTTGGACTAGAATCCAGAGTGAATCAACCCAAAAGTTTTAAGTATATTTGTTAAATATGAATAGGTATATATTTATTTTTGTTTCATCTTAATTTTTAAATACTATTTATTTAAAATTAAACTTTTCACTACTATTTATCTTGCCTATGAAATTTTTTTAGAAAAAAAATGATCATAGACGAAATGTGAAAGACATTCCAAAAGTGTTTTTGCAACTCAACTTTCACATATTTGAAATTACTGGGTTTAGATTCAGATATTCCAATGCATGACTTTAGTTGTACAAATAGGACAATAGAATATCTATGCCAACCCTAAAATCATTCCTAACTTTATAACTTGCATATACCCCTTTTTCATCTCATCAACATATATAACACTATGTTGCCAAAATAATTTTCTTTTGATCATTCTCACATAATTATGTGAAAGTGTTTGTTATTTATGTTTTTTATTAATTTAATTATTTTTTACATAAATTGCATAATCTATAATTGAATGTTTAGGGTTATGCTTAGAAATATAAAACATTTATAGTTATTCTTTGATAAAAGTTACATATGATACATTGATGATATTGGTATAAACAATAAGAATGAATGTAATGGGATATTTTCAAATGATTAGTACTTGATTCTTGTTTTTTCATATTACTAGAATAGTTGCTTTCAAGTTATTAGGCCAATCATAAGGCTAAGAGTTTACTCATAAACATTATTACTAAAAACAAGACAAGCATGAAAAATAACAACGATTTAATATACAACATTTAGCAAAATTTGGATTTGTAAAGATGATTGGTAGAAAAGGGTTCAAATTCTTAAAAGATTTTCTGGTTAGGAAAATTGCTTGATGCTAATTGCTTAATTGCTTTAGCAGTATTGAAAAATTAAATCATCTAGATAAAGTGAAGATAGTGCAATGAGTTGGTGCAAAAAGAATTCCCCATTAAAATAAAGAAAAATGCAAACAATAATAAGAATATGACTAAAGACCAAGTCATTTTCAAGCATGACCTTTGTGTAGAATATTAGATAAATTGTTTTCAAGTTGTACAAGTGTTACATAATTGTACTACCTTCAATCAGCAAAATTCATGATCTTGCAAAATAATTGGACCAAATTGGTGAAATTACATATGAAACTTTAAACCTTATATGATAAAATCCTAGAGACTTAAACAAGTAGATCAAGGAACATTCCAATTTTCTAATTCAAAAATTTTATGTGTTAGGCATGTATGATAAGTATCTTTAGCTTCAAGCAGGCATTACAACAGAATACCTGGAAGAAGATATAAGTATCAACTTTAAATAGTGATCTGTATTATTATTTTTTTACCTTATTTTTATTAATATTATTTTTATTATTATTAGTATTATTAATATTATTGACAATATATTCCAGAATTAAACACAAATTATATAATTATATATATTATCTTATGACTAAATCAAATAAACATTATTGTCATAATATTAATATTTATATTAATAATAAAAATATTAATAATGATAATGATATTAATAATACTAAATCATCGTCTTAAAAACCATATTTATATTTAGTTATTTTTAATATTCAACCAAATTATAAAGTGTTAGATTTTTGTTCTAACAAAATAGAATATATTTTTTAGGTTTTAAGATCCTATAATTATAATAATTGACCTAAATATATATAATTTACCTTATTAGATGAATTAAACCATCTCTTTTATTAAAATATACGATAAATGTATAAATATTTATATTTAAGTTTATTATAAAACTTTTATATAATAAAGTTTCTATTATATTTTAAAATATGAGAGATTATACGTCAGTTTCATATAAAACCTTAAGGTTATATAATTGTGTCTGTGTTTTTTTTTATTTTCTAAACTCATTCATTATTTTATTTAATGTGAAACTTTTAATACTTACATTTTACAAATTATTTTTTTATCAAAATTTAAGATAATATTTTAAAGTAATAAGGTTTTAATAAATATAAAATCTTAAAACCTCAAACTATATTTTAGTCATAAGAGTGATTGATATGAAGTAGCCCTCTTCACAAATTTTTACTATATTGTAAAGTTGTTTGGAAGTGGATAATTAACTTCAAATTACTTTCTTGATCAAAAGTTTGAAGAATGGAATTAAATACACTATTTATTTAACCAATAATATACAATGAGTTTTGAAAATAAATAAGTTATTATAAATTGGTATATCTCAGTCTAATTTGTTTAAGAAATTTTAAAATATGAAAAATTTATATTTTTATATTATTTATAGGTTTGGAGAGAGAGAATACATACTTTTATCAGAGTTTGAGTCTCACTTTCAATTAAAAAAAAAAAAAAACTCAAGCTAAATTTTTATTATAAGTTAAAGAGAATGTAAATGATAATTAAATAGATGAAGCATGAAATCAAAAATTGTAATTGTCCTGGTAATTATTAGTCATTTTTTTTGTGTGAGTTAAAAGTCTAAAAAGAAATCTTAAAATAAAATCAAAGAAAAAAATACTTCCACTTGAAAAGTTTGAAAATATAAAATATTTTCTTTGAATTGGATTTCTAAGAGGGAAACAAAAAAAAGGGAAGCAATTTGTTTTAAATTACTATATTATTTTTACATCACAAGATTATTAATTATTTTTTACGTTAAAAATATTTAATTTACAAATATAAACCAAAAATTAAGTACAAGACACATTTCTTCAGACTTCAATTCACTTTTTGAACAAATTTTTTTATACACAAAACCATTTTGTTACCGAAAAATTTGACATTACCATTATATTTTTGTTCTCTTTATTTGTTATAAATTTACACTGAAACAAACACAAGTCAAAAGAAAATTAGAAAAGGGAAATTAAATAAAAAAATGTTGATTAATTGGGAATAAAAAATCTATTTTAAAATATTTTTTGGTACACAAAAAACAATATTTTGTTATAGGAGGGAGAGAAAACAAAAAAAAAATACAGGGAAATTTTTTCTCCTTAACGTACCCTTGAAAAACCCTTGCTCCTTCTTCTTTGCAACCCCTGTGCGACGACGCCGTTGCGACCTCCTTCTTCACTCTTTGCCTTAAACCTTCGTACACACTCTTCAATTCAACAGAATTCCAAAGCAAGCAATCACTGATACCGGAACCAACAATGGCGACTCGTGACGGCGGCATGAAGTCGACGTCAATTAACGGCGTTAAGATGTACACGATAGCGTCTCAGCAACCTTCCCTCGCTTCCTGGCTCCCTTCCAAGAAGCAGAACTCTCATCGCAACGTTAAAAGTAACTCTCTCTCTCTCTCTGTGGCTTTTCTCATTCATTCATTCATTCTTCTTATTCTTCTCTACGCGCTTCTCTCAGGTTACACGCAGAACCTGCAACTGCTCGAGGATTTGCGCTTCGCCACCGCCGCCACCAAAATCAAGGCCACTCCCGACGGCGAGTACATCGTAGCTTCCGGCATCTATCCGCCGCAAGTTAAGGTGTACGAGGTGAGGGAGCTAGGGTTGAAGTTCGAACGCCACCTGGATTCCGAGATCGTTGATTTTCAGGTACTGAAAAACAGTGAAGCTAATTTCATTTGAAATGAATTCAAAAATTTAGGTTTATACGTTCTTGAAAGTTTTAAGCGAAACTCGTTTTATTTGTGTTTAATTAATTTCGTTAATATTTTCTCTGTGTTTGGAAATTGTAATCAATCTCTTATATAGAGGAATTGCTAGCTTTAATTGAATAAAGTAGTTAGGTTTATATTCTGGTTCCGATAATTGTGCTTCATTTTATTTATGTTGACGTTATTGGTTGAGGTAACTAACTGTTACTGCATAGCTTCATTTGAAGTAGAAATGGTTAGGTTTTTATTCCAGTAATTTTTATTCTCATTTTATTATATTTAGTTATGTCAATATTTTCTCTCTGCTTGTAAATTGTAAGCCACCTTTTACATAGGAATTGGTTGGTTGAGGAAACTTTTTACCTCTAATTGAAATAGAAAGTGAGGTTTATATTCCAATTGTTGTTGTGCTTCTTTTTATTTGTTTTAACATTCATCAATATTTTCTGTCTTTGTAAATTGTAAGCCTACTAGGGATAAGTTTGTTGAGGTAACAGCATAGCTTCAATTGAAATAAAATTTTAGGTTTATTTCCATTAATTGTTATGCTCCACTTTGTTTATGTTTACATTAGTTAACCTTTTCTTTTTGTGAAAAATTGTAATTAATTTTTTTGCTAGAGATTGATTGGTTCAGGTAACTGTGATTTTGCTGGTGTAGGTTCTGACAGATGACTATTCAAAACTTGCATTTTTATGTGCTGATCGCTCTGTTTACCTGCATGCGAAATATGGAAAGCACTACAGTTTGCGGATTCCGAGGTTTCTTCTGTGGGCTTTTTGTGTATTGATTCCTCTTAGAGTTTAAACTGTGATTTGTGCTGTAAAATGGATGTTTATTGTGGTCATTTGGTGGTAGGATGGGGAGAGATATTACTTATGACTGCTGGTCTTGTGACTTGCTTTGTGCTGCATCATCCCCAGATTTGTACAGAATAAACCTAGAGCAGGTGTTTATCTTACAGCTTTCTGTTTTGGAAACATCTTTAGTAGCACGTAGATACCTTAGTTTTTCTATTGGTTGAGTTTCGAAAAAAGAAACACTGAAAATGGAAAGCTTCTCTTTTATTAATTGTCAGGGCCGATTTCTCTCCTCACTCAGCACACAGTCCCCTGCGTTGAATGTAGTTTGTCGAAGGTAATTACTGGAACTTGAATGCTGGTTTTCCCTGCTTTATTTTCTGCAATTATTAAAGCTCTGTACATTTTGTATACATACCTTGCAATTTGTATTAAATCACTGGAACATAAAATTTGTCCAAATTTTAGCAAGATTCATGGATTAGTTGCCTGTGGTGGTGAAGATGGTGCTGTGGAATGCTTTGACATGCGAGTGAGATCTTCAGTTGGTAGAATTGATGCTGTTGGACCTAGTGGTGACGCTGACCAGGTAGCGGTTCTACTCTCTCACGCTAGCCTTATCAAGGCATAAGAATACTGCGAGAATGTATCACGAATTTTTATATTTGATGTGCTGAAGCTGTTGTTATAAGGCTAGTATCATGCCTTACAATCTAATGTCTAACCTGCTACACATCTATTTACTCACATAAGTTTCAAATGGGCAGGAAACGTTTATCTTTCCCCTTTGTCCATATCATAATCAAAAGTGAGGTTATAGATTTCTTTGTGTAATTGATATCTTCTTTACCTTTCCATATTTGTAGGAGGTTACTGCATTGGAGTTTGATGAAGATGGTGGTTTCTTAATGGCTGTTGGAAGTAGTGCAGGAAAGGTATGATGCTACTTAAATCATAGGTTGTGTGACTTGTGTCAATATTAGAACCATGGTGGCAAATTTTGTAGTACTTACATCACCCTCTTTGTGATTGAATTGAACATAGGCATGCCTGTTATATAGAATTTTAAGGAAAGGTTGTCTTCATCCCACTGTTATAGTTTTGTTTTGCATATATGAATGTGTACTTTCAAGACAAGACAAGCTTATTTCATAAATTGGGCAATGTTAAAGGATAATTATCCCAAAGCTGAAGCTATTAAGTGGAGTTCCATGAATGGTTTTATTTGTCTGGCAAGTAGTTCTACACAAATTTTACTCGACACTCTTCAGCAACGTAGAATAGACATAATGAAAAATTTAGAAAAAAGAAGGAAATCCTCCATTCTGTTGAAGAACATGGCCCCCCAAAAAATGTGATGAATTATGGATGTAGTAGAAACCTCACAAGTGAAAGTGTATGGCTAGAAGCTACCTTGCAATATGCAACAGCCTATTGAGTTTAAGGTGAGACAACCAACAGGCGCACTTCACCTTTTGCTGAAATTTGATTTAGTTATCAGCAATGAGGGCAGCAAGGTTCAAAATCTTGTCTATTTCATCATTTCTGACTTTGATACCATGTCAAGGACTACGTCTCGAAAACTTATCTTGTTAATTGGAGGTCCAAGAATGGTTTGATATCTGTGACAGGAGGTTTTTGACTGGGCACAAAATTCAGTTGGATTTTACAGGGAAAAAGCCTACAGATGTCAAAAACCTTTCACATGATTAGACCTCTTGGGGAACATAGCTAATTTAAAAAAGTACACGAAATGGAAATAGGACATACTCCTTGTGGCCGCGTGGAGGATGGATTAGTTTCTTGTATTTTTTACCTAAATGCTTTTCATAAGGCAAATGTTTATTTATTATTTTGAGGAGAAAAAGATCTCCTTGCGGCAACACAATTTTGCTTTCTAAACAAAATCCACGTTTATCCCCCCCTTTCAACATGGATATTTTATACATTTAATATTATGTATGCAGGTTCTCATCTATGATCTGCGCTCATCACATCCTCTACGAATACAGGATCATATGTAAGTTGACATTCTGATTTGAGAAACTTGTGTTTGTTTTAAAAATAATTATATCTTTAATTAATGGATGGTTAAAAATTGTCCTACAGGTATGGCAGTTCGATATTGGATATAAAGTGGCATCGTACTCTTAACTATGAACAACCAATGTTGATTACCAGTGATAGTCATGTTGTTAGGATATGGGATCCTCAAACGGTATAGGACTTGTGGCTCTTACTTTAATTTAAGATTAATAGTTCCACTGTTTTCTCCTAATTGATTAGTGCACCTTGGTCATACTTGTTTTTATTCATAAAATTGTCCTGTGTAGTGTTTGTTTTAATTAGTTGGGTCATTCAGCAGCATTTACCTAGGAGAAAGAATGGTCAATAATTCTTGAATCCAATCGTGACACGTTGGACGTCCACAATATTCTCTATTCTGGAGATAGGTGTTATGTTAGACTTTAAAAACATGTTCTTAAGGTGTTCTTTTCAGCAAATTTTGCTAAGCTGTATTTGGTTATAGACAAATAAACAAAAATTTCTTTGTACCAAAGGAGTAGTTTAAATTTATATTAATATTTTACTTATTGCCTTCGTATTGTGGTTCATTTGTTAGTCATCATCACTAAAGGACTTTTCTTGATAATGTTTTGGCAATATAGAAACTAAATTGTACATGCATACACTTATGTTTTTGATGGATTAATCTTTTTCCAGGGAGAAACCTTGACCAGCATTGAACCAACAGGAGCAATAAATGACGTGTGTACATTTCGTGGCAGTGGTTTGATCTTGCTGGCCTTGGACTGTAGTCAAATACCATCTTACTTCATACCATCACTTGGACCTGCGCCTAAGTGGTGTTCTTCCCTAGAGAATTTCACTGTATGTTATTATTTTAATGATCGGATTTTTCTTCTAGTCATCTTTGTCGTGACATTACAAATATTTTTACAGGAGGAGCTAGACATGGGTGGACAAACAACTATTTATGATCATTACAAATTTTTGACAAAGGAGGATCTTGAGAGATTAAATTTGACCAACCTGATTGGCACCAATCTACTTAGAGCTTACATGCATGGCTTCTTTATCAATCATGCATTATACAAAAAGGTGGGTTGTCTTTGGTGTATTATCTTATTCACATGTATTTCTCGAGTTGTTGAAATGCTTATATATTTGATTTTTCGGAGAGCCTAACGTTTGGAGTTTTTTATGAAACTTTTTTTATGTTAAGTTGGTAAAGGAAAACCATGTAATATATTAGCTTAATGTAATATATTAGAGCTTATATACATGGCTTCTTTATTAATCCTGCATTATACAAAAACTGGGTTGTCTTCGGTGTATTTTGTTATTTACATGTATTTCTTGAGTTATTGAAATGCTGATATCTTTATTTTTTCCAAGAGCCTAACTGAATGTTTTCAGTTTTCAGCTTTTATGAAACTTTGTATTATGTTAAGTTGGTAAAGGAAAACCATGTAATATTAGCTTAATCGCATCTAACGTGTCCAAACATCTAAACTTGCAAAGCTTCATGATGGAGATCCTTTTCTTGGCTTTATTGTGTGTCAATTTATTCCTGTAAACCTTATTTAATCCTACATTGTAAATTGGCTAAATTTCCCTTGGCATAATCTGTTGTGTTCAAAGACCATTTTGGTTCATTGCAGTGCTTTTGTTAGAAAAAAGATGCATAATTGTCATTGTGAGGTTTATGTCCATGGTGTTTTTGGTTGAAGGCAGATTCTCACATGTTCAAGAGTGTCTCTAGGCCCTTAGATTTGATTTTTTGGATAGAGCAGTACTTGTGATTTGTACTTTGCTCATAGCAATTTCAAGGAAGTTAGGTTTTTTGCATGCAAAAGGACTAGATATCTTTTCTCATTTTTCCCCTTTATTGTGTTTTACTATTTTGTTTTGGAAAATACCAGATCCTCAGCTTAGTTTGTACTTTCCTTGGTCTCACTCTAATTATGTTATATAAATATTTTTTTTCTTGTTTGGTAATGGTAAACGGCAATGATCATCTTTATATTGTAGTTATTTTTCTTAGAAAATTCTGGACTTACATTACTTCTGATTTATGTCCATGGTGTTTTTGGTTGAAGGCAGATTCTCACATTTGCATGGGTGTCTCTTAGTCCTTAAATTTGATTTTGGATTGAGCAGTATTTGTGACTTGTACTTTGCTCATATAGCTATTTCTAGGAAGTTACTTTTTTGCATACAAAGAGCTTAGATATTTCTCATTTTTTCCCTTCATTTTGTGTTTTACTTTTTCTGTTTTGGAGAATATCAGATCCCTCAGCTTGGTTGTACTTTCCCTGGTCTCACTCTAATTTGATATATATTAAATATTTTTGTCTTGATTAGTTATGGTAAAGGCAGTTATCATCTATATATTGTAGTTATTTTTCTTAATTGCTGTATATGGATTATTTTTTATCCTATTACATGATGCATAAATTATTTTATAGGCTAAAGCGCTGGTTGATCCTTTTGAATACGAAGCTTATATTGAACAACAGAAGCGAGAAAAGATGGAAGCTGAGCGTGCCTCACGAATCACGGTAGGGTTGATTCTGTCACTGATCATTTTAGTTTTTCTGTTCATACTTTACGTAGGAAGAATGATTTAAAGATTTATAATCCATTGCCGTGCCTCAATCATTCTCCTTGCAGGTCAGGAAAAAGTTGCCCAAAGTTAATCGGGCCCTTGCTGCTCGCCTCCTAGAAAGTGAAGAAGCTGAAAATGAGAAGAGAGATGCTGATGATGATAATGAAACTAAAAAGGCATCCAAGAAAAAGAAAGGTGTTAGCATGCAAGATCTTCAAGATGAACGATTTAAAGCAATATTTACGGATGAGGTACTGTAATAAAAAAATATGGCAGTTGTTTGTCTTTTTAATGATTTTATCCCTTCTCCACAGCCCTTCTATTCTAACTAGTTTCAAGATATTATCATAGCGGCTACATTTAAAACATTATAACTTCTACCACCCTCAATGTGTTGAATTGGATTTAGGGCCCTTGTTTATATATTAAATTTTGGCGTACTGATATATAATTGTTGTACTGGTTTTTCAACCCATCATTTTATTTCTTTCGTGGATGCTCAATGTAAATTTATGCATACAAGAACTTCTAACCACAAATTTCAAACTCAACTGCAACATTAAAATATTTAAATGCATATATGGAAATTTAGAGGATCCATGCATGTAATTGCTTGTTATGACTTATAACTACTTTTTCTTTATTCTAGACAATTCTCTTTCTTACAGTTATTACTTATTCGGTTTCAGGATTTTGAGATTAAGGATTCCTCACAAGAATATCTGGCTTTACATCCCATGGGTTCTAAGAAGCAAACATCCTTGTTAAAGGAACATTTTGAACCTGTCAAGTCAGATGATGATCAAAGTCTGAGTGATTCTGATGCATCAACATCGTCACATGATGAACCTGCAAACGGCGTGAAAGACAAATCTCGGGTTCCTAGGTGAGAATCTGTTACTAACTTTTTTGTACGGTGTTTTTTCCTTTGTGGGAGATAAATGGGATGATCCGTTAGGATATGTGGATCATTTCAATGATCTTTTTGTAATCAACGACTTTTCTTTATCTGAGATTTTATGAGATATTTAGCTACATGTGTATGAAATATGTAGTTATTTTCTTATATATCTTTTAATTCTTAATTACTGTTGCTTTTTTGCATAAAATGCAGAATGTATGAAATTAAGAATGAGCAGCATGCAGAGGCATTCTGGAGCAAAAAATCACTTGCAGGAGAGGAGTCACTTCCTATGGGAGACAGAGTGGCAGCTCTCAAACATGAAGTGCAATCTTCTCGTGTTCCAAATGGTATTAAGCAGGGTCCGGGAGGATCACGGGAAATCACTTTCACCTCGAGAAGCAAAGCTAAGTACAAGGAAGATGAGGAAGATAAAGAGGTCCCACACAGGAAAAAGAGGGGAGTACAATCCTTGGGGCTCAAGCCCCACAGACCAGTGTTTGGTGGTCAAGGGAGAGGGAAAGGAGGGAGAGGCAGAGGCAGAGGCAGAGGAGGACGTCGATAACGACCTCAGACACAGTAATTTGATTCTTCTTAGATTTTGCTTTCTTTATTTTTATGGCTCAGTTTTCCATCCATCTATGGTCTTGTGGGTTGAAGGCGCACAGGCTAGTAGCCATGGCTGCAGGGCCATTCCATCTCTGGTACGTAATATGTTGCTTAATATCTTTCGGTTCTTGATTACATTTTTTTTATCCTCTCCCCCATTTTTGGGTGCCTCTATCAAAGATAAAACTAGTTTCTGTGGAACCTACCTTAATTCCTACAATTTTGTTGTTCAAAAGCCAAGGATAATCTTAAGTGTTAATCCTAGGAATGTCGCATTTACTCTCAATTTTGTGTTAAAGTATTTTCACCCATCAGGGCTGAATTCTCTCCCTTATGTTTAGTTGTGTTTGACTGCCTCCTCCGTTGAGAAAAAGGGCCATACTGCTACTGCATGTAAGTTATGACAATGAAATGTTAATTGACGTTGAAAGATGAGTTCCTGCATGCTTTCATTTATGGTTTTGTTCATGCTAAATAGCATGTTATGAAATTTATTCAAAAGTCAAAAATCAAAACTATGAATTGATTAATAAATTCTAGAATTGTATTTACTCAATCCATCAGTTAATGAAATCAAGTTCATAATTTTTGAAGTTCTAATCCTGATCTAATCAATTATCAATTGGATGTGAATTGGAAGTAGACAAGCTGTTACAATTTGCTTATCACGCAAAACCAAGTAAATTAGAGCTTTCTTCGATTGGAGAAGGCTATAAGTATTTGTTTTAATATCTATAAATTGATTTTTAGTAATTCATCTCTAGAAAATATATATTTAAAATTGATTAATTGTATTTATCTTCGGTGAAATTATATTGGATGACGCTCTAATATTTTTTTTTGTTTTTGAATAAGTTTTATCTTTATGTTTTAAATAAATGAAACTCAGCTTTTTAATGTTTTATTAAAGTGAATATTATATTTTTTATTTATTTAAGAACATATTTATTAAACTTTAAATAAAAAAATTATGAAATTTAAAAGTTAAAGTTTTAAAATATAAATTGTTCTCATCTTTCTTAAGATTTTTTTTTATCTAACGTTTCTACATCAGAGAATCCATATAACAATAACACGTATTTGATCTTCATCGTGTATGAAAACTCGTTGATAAGCACAATATTATAATGGATCATTCAATTTTTTGTGTAAAAATATTCTTCACTTTTATATCTTAAAATTTTTTATTTTTAAATTTTCATAATTTTGCGTAGAAATTTTAGTAAATATAACATTTTTAAATAAAATAAGAAAAATGGTATCATTTAATTAAAATATAAAAAATATTTATTTATTTAAAATATAAAACATGTGAATATCTATTTAAAAGCAAGAAAGAATGTGAATATCATCGCATAAAACAAATATCTAATTTAAAATGAGAAGAAATGTGAATGTCATTTTAATTTCGCTTTAAAGAAAGTAATCACAACTTCTTGAAGTTTTAGAATATTGTTTAGATAAAAATAAAGATATTGTTCGTATCATTTAGATTTAGGAGATTCTTCATGTAATATTTTTTACATAAAAAAACACCATATATACTTCCAAAAGATCAAACAAGGGATAAGTCAATCCATATGACAACAAACCAGGACTAATTATATTCTTTGAAGCATAACCCTATCCATAATCAAACAACCTCTTATTTCCAGAAGGTTGTGCAAAAAAACCCCACAAAGTGAAGAAAGAAAGTAGATAAAATGACAAAAAATGAACAACTTGAAATGAATTGATTTTACATATATTTCAGGGAAAAGTTCTTCTCTTTACAAAAGCATGCTTGTTAAAAGAAGAACACTGATGGTATTATGCATCTATTCCATATGTGCTATGCCAATCTCACAACTGAATTCACTGCATGTATTTGTTAAGGGTGTGGTTGTGATTCACTGACATAAATAGAGAGAGTATGTGAAGGGTATATACATCACTTCCGTAGGGAAAATGAACACTTCCCAATATGACGAAACCTATAGGCTTTTTAGCTTTAGACTATAGTAGAACAAATTAAGATGAGGGTGAGTTAAAATATATCTGCCACATCTATAGCTTCTAGGCTTGGTATTACCACATGGGTATGGTTAGTGCACACCTCAAGTTGTGACCTATTGTTTCTAAATTATGATAAAAAAATGACATTACCATAACATTGTATTAACAATTACTATAAATTCTAAACCTTAATGCTTTACATCATGTTGTTGCACTTAAACTTGGAAAGATTGTGTTTTGGTTAAGTAATTGATTATGATGATTCAGCTCTTATGTAGACAGGTTACCAACAAGGTGATGGATCAACTTTGTGTGTCTCTTTTCTCACATTTACTTGCATATAGTAAAATAATGGTTTAATGCATTTTTTTCATACAATAACCAAACAACCAAAAAGATACTGTCAGAGGAGCACATGAATGAATTAAAATGGGAGAGGGGTCAATAATTGTGGCCATAGGTAATCGGTGTGAATAAAGTTGAGTAATGCTATGAATGCATTGATAGAATTATATTATTTTGTTTAGTTATAGTGAAAAAGTGTAGAGAGAATTTAAAGAGGAAAAATGGGAAACTTCTATGATTTGCATATATGAAAAAATAGAAATGAGTTCCACCTCATTTTTTTTTTATTCTTAAATACAAAGATAAAAATGGGAGAACCATGCAAACCATGTAAAAAATTACTTTAACTCCTTATATACCCATGTTAAAAAAATCACTTCTTTTATGTAATCAAAAGAGAGAATCGCTTCTTCTGAAGAATAATAGAAATGGGGTTGTCTTTTTCCCTGGTATCATTTTGTAATTTGCTTTCAATAAGAAAAATAGAGAATTCAACTTTCCTATAACTTTTTTTTCTTATACCGAACAATTTTAATTAAATTTTTACTCATTTTCTTCTTATTTACTGCCTTCATTTCACTTTACATGACATTTGAAAAGAAAAATAATTCAAAATTAGTTATTATTTTACAAAACCATGTATTAAATATTTTTTCAGGACTATCCTTAATTACTACATACATTAAGAATATATATAAGTAATTAATCAGAGGGATATTAAATATATTAAGAAATCATATAATTTTTTTTATAAATGGTAAATATCATTCACATTTCTTTATATTGTCAAAACATTGAACATCATATAAAATGAAGTGACGAGGAGAAAGTATTTTTTTTTTCATTTTCTTTCCATAATTCAGAATAGAATATATTAATAAGTATCCTTTTATAGGGGAAGTAGATAAATGAGAAAAAGAAGAAAAATATGTGAGAAATAAAAATAAATTTTTATATTATTGATTATCTTAAAGTTTCTCACCGATCACTCCAGTCTTCTCGCGAATAAATTAAAAGGTATAGAACCCATAGCTTTTAATTTGTTTTACATAAATTATACACGTTTTTCAGAATCAATTTATTTCTTCACTATTCTCCTTTTTCATTGATTTTTGCGAATTAAAAAATGCTTAAAAACAACGAAATTGATTTCCTAAATAGAACAAGAAAACAGATTAAATATGTACCAATAATAAAGAAGAAGGTATGGCGTAGCTAAAAAAGATGAAGAAAGTTCATAGTGCTGTCACATTATTGAAGCTAGCATGAACAATAATGAATGTCAAAATCAAAGATAGGGTTTAGAAAAACGGGTTTGCTTGAATGATTGATTCATTTCCCACTTTTGTCTTTGTATGATTCAAGAAGAAAATTCTGTCCATAGTTCAATAGTGTCTTGATTTTGTTTAATGATAAATATCATAATCAGACTCTAAATTTGACACATGTATATCTTGCAACATTTTATAGTATAAAAAGAATCAAAGATTAGAATAATTTATTGTGAGAAATTGTTTATTACTAAATTAGGAGGAATAATCTACACCTAACATGGAAAGAATCACATCAACCATAAATGAATGGAAACCCGTGAACTCTATTCATACAAGTTTTGGCACATCTTTTCACAATTCCACATTCCAAAACATTTCAAGTGCTAAAAAATGATTTATGTATATGTTGAATTTGTGTAAAATAATTTTTGTTATGTGAGTTCATTTTTAACATTTAGCCACATTTGAAAAAATTAGTAGCTGTACATGGAATTAGCAAAATTTTAAGGATAATTGTCAAAGACTAATAATGGGGTCATTTTTTATTTAAGGATAGAATTTTGGGTTTTAATATACTTTTAGTGCTTTAAATTTAAAATGAGTTTGTTTTGACTTTTTTAAAATTAAAATTAATTGTTTAGTATTATGATTAAAAAATAAACACATGTTTCAGTCCTTGTGTTATCTACAAATAGTATTAAAATAAATACATTGACAAGCAAACGAACATATAATAGAGTATTTCATAAAATCAAAATGAGTTACTACATAGGCAACTTATAATTCTTGAGCTACGAAAATAAAATGTCTTAATGAATTTAGGGCACAGGGGTCTCTACCATCTGTGTTATCTTGTTTAAATTCATTTCATATTAGAAGAATGTCGGAATACATTTCTCTATTGGTACTTCTAAAAAAATAAGAAGAAAAAATAATTGAGTTTCTTTAAAACTAAAACTAATGTATACACATTAATTTTGTAAAAGTTTCTATGTATAATTTCTTCAAATTTTTATTTTTAACTTTTATATGAAGTAATTTTAGCTTATGAAAAAACTTAATTTACTTATAATTTACTTATTTTTTTTCTTCAATAATGTGTGTAAAGAAGTTTGTTCAAGAGTACATCCATACAAATTTTATAATGTGTGTTCAGATAAAAAGGAATCAATTATTCCTTCCATTCAATGAATTCGGGATTTTGTGCTTTTAATTATTCTTTTTTGGTCAATTCTGTGATTGTTAGATAGTAAAATAAAAAGCTTAATATATGATAATTTTGGGCATAACAAACCATAACTTTAACTAAGCCTATATGATAGCTATGATTGAAAGGGTATTGTCCCTTAAAATGAAGGATATGATGGTTATGTTTGCACATGGGCAGAGTTGAAAGGAGTGCAATGAAAATGACCAACAATTCTATTCATACGCCAAACATAAATATCAGTCATTTTATAGTTAGTTTGCGCATGTTGTGTGAAAAACCTATGCATGCACCTAGTTTTAGGTTTAATAATAATCATGGAAAAAAAGCAGATTTCTATCCAATGACTTTATCATTGTTTAATTTATTGTATGATTGGTTGAAGACATGTTGAAAGAATTTATTAAGTATTTCTAGAAGGCAAAATGAAACCAGTTTATGTCAGAGTTAAAAACAACATTTTAGAACAATTAACTGAAAATAACTTATACATATTGATTATTGCAGAAGCTTATTTTTTTAATTTATAAAGCTGTTTTATTTTTTTCTTTCTTAAAAATACTTACAAACAAATTTCTCCCACCAGATTGAGTTAAAAAAAAAGTGAAAGTGATGAAAGAAGAACTCTTTGTTTGACTTCATGATCTTACAATAATTAGCATTTGCTATTTTCCATAATCTCAGTTGTTTTGGAAATGCAAGATTTTCAATTTCATTGAATAAAAAATATGGTAAGGGGCATTACACAAACATATGCAATCAAATATTAGCAAACACAGAAAAACATGTTATGTGAGTATAAAAATGAATCGAGTTAGTAAGCAATTCTGTATATATGAGAGAGACCCCAGGTTTCTTCTGTTGTCACTATATGGCTAGAATTTGACCATAAGCAATTTTTTAATCAATTCGATTAAGCTGCATGCTTACAAATCCCCTTCCTCCTCCCATAATAAACCCTTCTCTTGATATTTGATGCAGTTTCTTTCTTTTCTTGCTTTTCTGTGGTTTGATATGCCACTTCTATATTTTGGTAGAATTGTAGTAAAAAACCATTGGCAAGAACATCACATAAAGGGTGCAAGTAGGTATCTCTTTCTCTTCCTACGTTGCTTTCAGTGTCTCTTCCCCTCTCTCTATTTTGCTTCTTTCTGTATGCTTGATGAGTGTATAATATTTCATCCAAAGATCATGCAAGGCTTCAAGCTGAAGGAGTGTAAGATCATGAGAAAGATATTAAGCATTGATAGCTTCAAAGGAGAAAACCAGAATTCATCAGAGACCAGAAAGGAAACTACTAGTTTGAATCAAGCATCTGCATATACAGGAAGAAGCTTCTATCATCAAACCAAAAAGTATGAGGTCATAATAGTATAAATTCTTGAACAATTGTTCTATGGCACTTTTAATCCTTTTCTAGCTATGTTATATTATATCACCTTTAATGCAACTCTGATTTGGATATTAATGTGCAGAAGGATCTTTGTTGGTTCCTGGAATATTGGAGGCATTACACCACCCAAGAACTTGGATATGGAAGACTGGCTTGACACAGAAAATAATTCAGCAGACATTTATGTTCTGGGGTAATCATTTTCTTTTGTTAATTAAAATTATGCTAAGCAAGTCAACTGCATAGAAACTAAACTGTTGGATTCCTATAATTTCATTATGTGTGATATACCAGGTTCCAAGAAATTGTACCTCTAAATGCAGCAAATGTCTTAGGTCCCCAAAACAGAAAAGTTTCTACGAAATGGAATTCTCTAATAGGAGCAGCCCTTAACAATAGAACACCAACAAAGGTGGTTGAAGGAGATAAAATAGCTGAATCACAGAAGATATATCCTTTGAAGGAACATTTTTGTGCAGAGGGAGAACATGGACGAGATTTTCAGTGCATCATAAGCAGGCAGATGGTGGGAATGTTCATAACCATATGGGCTCGATGTGACCTCTATCAAACAATCAGGCACTTGAGTGTTTCATCTGTTGGCTGTGGAATCATGGGTTACTTCGGAAACAAGGTTTGTTTTGACATGTTGCAGAAAAATAGAATGCATGTTTTTGTTTTCTTTAACCAAATAAATAGCTGTTTTGAGAATTTAGATGGTAGTTTTGAAACATTAAATGAAGTCTTAGTTCTTTTATTGATCTTAAAATACAGGGTTCGGTATCAATCAGATTTTACTTGCATGAAACAAGTTTCTGCTTTGTATGTAGTCATCTAGCATCCGGTGGAAAAGAAGCAGACCGAAGACAAAGAAATGTTAATGCAACAGATATTTTGTCCAGGACAATCTTCCCCTCTGGGCCTCTGCATGATAGGCCTCAAAAGATTATGGATCATGAGTAAGTGCATACTAGACTGTGTAAATTATAGGAAATTGTCATAAGTTGAAGGAATAAGTTACGCTTTTTTTCAACCACACGAAGATATATTATCATTGTATATTAGATATGTAACTATTTCCAGTTCCTCAAACTTTGGTTTTGATAGAGGAACCTTTAACTAGTTTTGGATATGTAATCCATTACACTATTCAAAGCGTATAATCAGTTTATATAAGTAGAACACATTCAATAGAACTTCATCTAAAGTGGGTACCTGGTCCCATACAGCCGAATAGTCTGGCTAGGCGACTTGAACTACAGGATTTATATGCCAGACTCTACAACTCAATGGCTGATCAAGAAAAGAGAGTGGGAAACCTTGTTGAAACATGATCAGGTAAGGCTCATCTTACTTCTTGCATGACAATATTTTGAACAAAATAATACTGATCAATACAATTCTTACTCTAAAAGTTGGTTTTGTGGAATTAAGCCCAAATTTTAAGTTAGAATTAAGCCAAATTGAGCATATTTCTAGTTGAAAATCACAAATTCTAGGACAAGAGTCCTCACTTTACAAGCCATATTTGCAAGGTTTAGGGTTTACTCAGGTCCTAAGTCCAATTTTGAAGTGAAAGTTACTGGTGTTTTTGAGTTCAAATTCAAAACCAGTTTAAGGCAAAGGTTTTTATTGATTAGTCACTGTACTGTTTTGAATTCAAAATTTTAAACTCCACGCAAATTATGTATAGCTCAAGCTGGAGCTCATGGAGGGCAATGTGTTCCAAGGTTGGCATGAAGGAGCTATAGAGTTTCCACCTACATACAAATACCGCCCAAATTCTAAAGATTATCTAGGTTGTGATCAGCAGCATACAAGCAAAAACGGGCGTTCTCCAGCATGGTAAGCATACATTAAACAATTTGGATGACTCTCAGTCCCTTAAGAACATGATGGTGTACTAGAAATAAAAGACACAAACTTCCTTTAGAGGTCCATCTTACTACTTTTGCATTGTATGACACTGATATGTTCTTAAGGAGAAGGCGATGACCTATTATATGATCTATTAGCAAGCATGGGATACTCTAACAACAAGATGGTATTGCAGGTGTGATAGAATAATATGGTTTGGGAAGGGAATGAGGCAAATCCAATACAGCAGGAGTGAGTCAAGACTCTCTGATCATAGACCTGTACGAGCAATCTTCACAGCAGACATCAAGGAGGCAGGGAATTGAATACGATTCAAAATGTTATAGCAACGGCATTTCGTCCAATAGATAGTTTCTCATTGTACCATTTCTGAAATAAGGTTTAGCCTTTAAGGATCCTAAGACATGCATATGGTAGCTGAATTCTGAGACTTGATTACTTTTGGTTTATTTTTGGCCTTCTTTTTGTATTAGAGAATACACAAGAGGGCTGAGAGAGTTGCTCTCAACATTTTTTGGAGGGAGAAACAGGGGACCAGCTGATGCAAAGCATAGAAATTTGCCATGTTTGTAATTTTAACTCATACAAGAAACTAGTGTTGAGATTTTAAATTCAATATTCCGAAGTCATATTTAAAATTCACCCAACCCCAAAACCCCATCACTTAATTATTTCCGAATACATCAAGATTAAGCCATTTGATGAAACTACATAAATTATTAAACAACAAAAACTTACAAGATAGACAGTCATTATCAAAGGAAAATTTGAAGGTGCCATTGTCTTGCTTCCCTCACTGTATAACAAAGTTTGAGTATTCAAATTCATGTAAAATACGAAACTAAAGCAGTAATCATTAACAATAAATGCAAAACATGGTACAAGAGCGACTAACGATTGCATCTTAAGACCTAGCTTGAGACAGAAACCTTGAGACTGAAATTGGGAGTTTTTGTGACGTTCCTCCCATCCAAGCACGGGAAAAAATAGGAATCAAGAGTATCTTTTAAGAACTATGCATTATACCAATAATCATAATTGTCATGAAAAAAAAAAAAAAAAAAAAAACTCGTATCAAAATCCGGTGTATGGAGCCAGACCCGACTAGGAGGCTGGCCTCACGATTTTGAATATACAAGGTTATACTCAAACAAACTTTGTCAAGAACACCGCAAATGCAACTAATTCCTTTATTGTCCGAGAAGTAGCTGATAAACAAATTTGTGGTGGTAGCATTTGCACAAAATCCTTTGCCTTTCATTAGTTGAAGTTATTTATTGATATTGAAATATCATGATTTTCCAGCAATCCCTGGAGAAAAACATTACGAGTGTGCTATTAGGGGGGCAACCACTCTTTTCCATATTCATCAATAAGTCTTCAGGAGCATCGAATAATCCTATTTTACATAGACCATTAATCATCATCTTATAGGCAACAACATTAGTTTTCACACCTTTAGCAGGCAGAGAAGAAGAGTTCCAGTGCAGCACTTAGCTTTTCAAAACTGCTTTCCATTGAGCATAATACCGTAAATTACAATATAAGATCCAAATTCATCTTCTCCAATTTCCTAAACAATGATTCAGCCTCAGCATAAAAGTGGCACCTAAATGGCCATCCAATATAATGGCATAAATTTGGAGATCAGGAAGTTGGGCGTGCTTGCGCACTATAAAGAATTCTTTAGCAGCTACTTGTTTCCCCCAACTTCGTACCCCGATATGAGTGATTAAAGTGACGACATCAGGATTTAGTCCATTATTAATCATTCCATCCAAGAAATGGATTAATGAAATATAAGTTACAACATTTGGTGAGCAGCCCTTGTAAATCATTAAATGAAATACTTTTTGTTCGGAACTTCACATCGGCGTTAATTCTTAGAGTGCGAGTTGTATATTTGTTGAGCAATTTCACTTAATGTCAATTAATTTTGCTGCAACTCTACTGGGAAACGTGTTCAGAAACGGAATCATGCCAGATGTGCAAACTTCTAGTGTTATAGTTGGCAGATTTTGCAAAGAGGTATGATTTCTATGGCTAAAAGCATAAATAGGTTTCATGGTTCATCTGGGGTGGACCCTGAGGTTTCCATCTTATTATGTCAATTATCAGGGCTCAATGTTTGCAAAATTAAATGAAAGACACCATAAATGTGTCAAAAATTCATCTTAAAATAATTGACAAGCGAAGTTGCCCAACATATTCCCTACCTCAAGAACTGAGGCAAACGAGATAGGATTTCCAAACACTTCCCCTCCACTGATGCATATCAGAATAGACGAGTCTATTAGAATAGGTGATTACCATGATGAGTTATAGATCTGGTTGAATGCCTTTATCAGTCATTTCCAACCAAAAATCCAAAGCCTCACATACCCTGCTATCCTCCCAAGGGACTGTCCATAATTGTTCTTTAAGATGAAACATCCAAATTGCAACATCTTTCTTCCATTTTCTTGAGAAATCTGATAGCAGCACATGTGTTCTTCCATCTTCTTCCACTTTCTTCGTAGTTATAATGTTATTAACATCTCTTTCACTTCGAAACAGATATGATTTCTATGGAAATTGCGAAGGTGGGGAAAGAATCGAGGCTAGTCCTTGCCACTACATGCTACTTTGATTAGTTATTCAAAGGCTTACTTATTGGTTAGTGCCTGCAAAACGAAACATGATTTTGTTCAGAAACTGCAAACATGAAGTAAGAAATGTTGAAATGATTGGATCTAACCTGCTTTTGAGCTTCTTCCCTGTGATAAGTATACTGTGGCTGGAACAACTTGGATAGAATCATTGGAGAGTCTTGGGGTACGTAACCAATCAGCAGTAAAGAGTCAAATCTGCCAGCATGGCAATAGCCAAGAATGTAGGTTATAAGAATTCCCATTGGATATTTTAATACAGGGCATGACTCCACCAATTATGCAATAAAGATATTGACTTCTTTAACTTATTTCCAGGAAGTAGGTATAGAGAAAACATTAAATATTTTTGGTAAAAATATAAACCAAAAAGAATATTAGATTGGCAATAACAGCATGCAACAATGTCAAGTTCTACATTGTTTGTTGTGTTATTTACAACCATTCAGATTGCATAAACACTGCCTGCGGGTATATCAAGAATAAAATGGAAATGATGAAGGACCAAAGTCATGTCAACATCAAAATGGTTATCGTCAAGCAATAAGAACAAATTAAGAGTTACACATTTCAGAAAAAGAACCATTTTACCGTTGTGTTTCAATTTTTCTGGCAAAAAGGAAACAGGCATTTTTTTCAAATCTTGAAACAAATTCAACATTATTAAGTATAATTGAAATCGAAACTAAAGTATCTAACCTTATTGTATCATCTTACAAGGTCTCTATCCAGTGACCACTTCATGTAGAAGTTTCTCTTCTAAATGATCTTGTGCTGTTCTTCAGAAGCAAGAATTTTCCCAGCTTTTAAAGCAAGCTCATTGTTCATTGAACAATCTCTCTTCACACAAAGTCCATTTATCACAGTGGTATATTTTTGGACACGTGAACAACATCCTTTAATCAAAAGATACTTCGAAATTTCTGTCCAGTATATAGTTCCAATTTCACACAAACCATCGGTAAGTATAGTCATGCGAGAACATAATAAAGGGCTCTTCTGTCAACAGTAAGCTGAAGCAAGGCATTTGCTGTGAAGATGCATGTGCTTGCAAAGTGCATCGATGTAATTGACAACATCAGGGGGTGGCGCATTGCCATGTATCTCATTAAGAAGCTGCCACACATACGAGATTCTCCCAGATCTGCACAAGCCATCAACAAGAGAAATGTAAGTTATGGTATCAGGAACCAAATCTTTTAGATGCATTTCTTTAAAGAGATTAACGGCTTCATCTATCCTTTCACTCTTGCATAGTCCATTAATCAAGATGGTATAACTCCAAACATCAGGTGCCAAACCCCTCCTAATCATTTGGTTAAACAAAAAAATTGCTTGGTCAAGACGTTCACTTTTGCACAAAGCAATCAACAAGGTAGTGTAAGCAATAACATCAGGGGGTGGACCATTATCATGCAACTTATTCAGAAGCCTCCACGCAGACCACAATCTTCCAGATTTGCACAGGCCATCAATAAGAGAAGTGTAAGTCACAATAGGAGGAACCAAATTCCTAAAACGCATTTCTTTCAAGAAATTCATGGCCTCACCTATCCTCTGATTCTTGCAACAACCATCAATCAATATACTATAACTCCAAACATCAAGCTCCACACCCATCTTCAACAGCTGGTTAAACATCACAACCGCCTGATCAACACGTTGCCTCTTGCACAAAGCATCCAACAAGATACTATGAGTAACAACATCCGGTGCCACACCACTCTCACGCATTGCCTTAACAACTTGCCAAGCATACGCCACCATCCCACATTTACAAAAACCATCAACCAACAAATTATAAGTCACAAGATTCGGAACCACGCCCTTCCCACACATTTCATCTAACAACTTCATTGCATCATCCAATCTCCTAACCTTGCAATAACCATTCATCAAAACATTGTAAGTCCAAACATCCGGCCGTCTCACAAACGCATCAAACAACCTCCTCGCCTCATACACTTCGTTCTTCAAACAATACCCCGCCATCAAGGCCGAGCACACAACAACATTCACCTCACAACCTCTCTCAATCATTTCATCAAACACCTCCCGCGCTTCCACCACCATCCCTTTCTTACACAACGCATCGATCAAAACACTAAACACATAAACATCATAGTCCACACCCTTCCAAACCATCCCCTCCACCATCCGAACCGCCTCCCCCAACCTCCCCGCCACACACAACGCTCTCACAAGAGGCCTGTAAGTGTACACATTAGGCTCAACATTGTTAGCAACCATTTCACAATACCACTCACACGCCTCATTCACAAGTCCTTCCTTACACAAACCCTCCATAATTCTACTATACATTATCACATTAGGTTTAACATTACCAACACAAGTTTGCATCATTCTCAACAATCTAATGGCGGCTTCTGTTCTCCCTACATCGCAGAGTCCGTTAATTAACGTTCCGTAGGTCACTTCCGTGAACTCAAACCCTTCCGCGGCCATTTCCTTGTAGAATTTGAGCGCCGACGAAACGGCGCCGTCGAGGCAGAGGCCTTTTATTAAGGTGTTTATCGTGACGGCGTCGTAGGGGAGGCCGCGCTTGAGGAGCTTCCCAAAGACGGAGAAGGCGAGAGCGACTTTGCCGACGTGGCAGAAGCAGTTGATAAGGATGGTGAGGGTGACGTGGCAAGGGATGACCTCGCCGCGGGACTCCGTTTCGGCGCAGAGGGAAATCGCGGCGGGGAAGCGCTTCGCCCTCACGAGGGAGGCGAGGAATTGGTTGAACGCGGCAGCGCGTGGGGGTGAACGCGAGTGAAGGTGGCGCGTGAAGGAAGATAGCCGTAACGCTGTCTTCATCTTTGGCTCAGGTCCAGACTTCCATGGAGGCTTGTGTTTCAAACTAGGGAGGAAGGAGGGAGAAGAAACCCCTAAAACGACGTGGTTTGGTCTCTGCTGATTTTAAAATTGGAACTGCTATTATTAATAATCACTACCATTTTATATCTGTAGTTATATATGTATTTTAAGATTATTTTTCAATAATAGAAAAATATAATATTTATTATTTTGAAGAGATAATTATAATATTTTATTTAATACAATAAATAAATGTGTCAATAATATCATATTTAGACTTTGTTTGATTGGAATAATAGATTTGAGAGAATGGATATCAGTAATTTATATTTTTAATGTTATGTATTATTTAACAAGAGATGTTGAAGAAAAATATATTACTTATAATTGAGTAACCTGTTAATAAAAGCTAATATTAAAGTGTGAACTAATTAAAACATTGAGAATGTTGTTTATACGAAGAGATTCGAAGATATTACAAATAACTACATTCAGATTTAATTTAAATTTATATTTATAATATTAGTTTAATTTGTAAGGATAAAAACTAAAAATATATATAAAATAGAGTAAAAGAAAGTTTAAGAGTTATGACAACAATTAGATTGAATATTTATTATTATATCAACAATTATATAATAAAATATTTTTTTTAAAATATAATCGTTCAAACAATACATTTTTATTTTTATTTATCTATCTTTGTAACAATCTAAATCAAACTTTTCGATTATATTATAATTAATATCTAGTTTGAGATATTTTGGTCAAAATTAAGTTAAAGATACTATAATGAATGTTAAGTTCAAAACGTGTCAATCTATAATAGTTGATTGTAATCAAACAATTCCAATTCAATACTAATAAAAAAAATGCAATGTTCATAATTAATTTGAAACAAGTTAACATTAAGCCAATGATGCTTTAGTCAAGTTAATTATGTCTTACCTAAGACTAAACAAACAAATCCTAATTAAGATCAGTTATTGATGACATAGGTTAAACAATATTTTGAATCAGAGATTGACTAATGTTAAGAATTTTGTACCATATCAATAAATAGTAAAATGTATTTTGAACTAGTCATAAAAGAATACCTCGAGTGTTTTTTTTAAAGTAAATTGAAAAATTAAATGTTATATTTAAAATAAATATAATATAAAATATAAACAAATGAAAATAACAAAAATAATGATAAAATGAAAGATAAAGAGAAAATTTATAAAATAAAGAGATAAAAATAAAAACAATGAATAATAAATAAACACGTAAAGATAAATAATTGAAACTCTTAATTGGAGAAATTACATTACTGAAAGATAAACTTATCCTACAAAATTCCAATCATATGATTAACTCATTATATTATTTAAATATCAAGTTCTTAAACAAATGAATGTTATACAAATTATTTTTAAAAAATGTCTAGTTAAAAATCAATCTATTGTTGATATTAATTCTAATTAGATATTCTTCATAACATTTCAGAAATTTTTTACAATAATCAAATTCCAATTATAAAAGTAAAGTAATCAAATTAATACAAGCATTAAACAGAAATAAAAATAATATATCTGAAATAAAATATTTGATAAAATTAAAATCAAGTGCTTGAATAATTTGAATCTTGTCACATCCAACCCTAATAAAGAGGATAATTAGTCATTTTAATCTCATTGGAGAACTATTTTTTTACCAATGAGTGAAAGTCAATTCCTCATTAACAATTTAAGGTATGTTTTGTAACTATTACTTTGTGAATTTTTTTATCTATTTTATCCACCAAAACTTATGCATATACTCTCCCCAGGTTTCTATTTGTAAGAATCATAATGGGTCCAAACATAATATATTTTCTGACTTTTCGCCTTTACACCTCATAATTTAAGTTAAGTGAAGTTAATGTGGCTTTGTTTGAGGGAGAAAAAAAATCACACTAAGGAGAAGGTTCATTTTTTCTTCTCGCTAGATTGTTCCAGTTAAGCGAAAAAAATGTTTTAAGTTAATCTTCAGGAAATCAGTCATACGGAGCCCTGAGTTGGTGCTTACCTCCAAAATTGCTTTAGCCTCATCATTAAATGCTTTGCAAAGAATTTCATAACTCTTCTTCATCTGCAGTTAAGGGGAACACAGGACTTCAATAGCAGAACGTTTTCACACAAAAAAAAAAAAAGAAAAATAACAAGACACCAGCAGGAAAAGGGAAATGAAAAGTCTATATACCATTGGATTGACTTTTGAAGGTGAAGTAGCTGATATGATGTATCTGGAAATGTTTCATCATTCAACAAAAGAAAAAACAAAGAGGGAAAAAGTAATGTATTAGCAAAATGTAGAAAGTAATTGGGAGGTCATCTACATCAATAACATGGGATAAAACCAAATAAGGTGATAGTTCAAAAGGCATAAAATAGAGACAGTTGCATGACTTGCAAGTCCACTAGTTTTTAAGATGCAGAGAAAGCTGAAATTACCATATTGTTCTTTATTATATGTTTAATCACCAATTTATAAATTAGAATCACACAAGCAATTGACATGTACAGGATTTGAGCAAATAAGCATGCAATTGCATGAGAAAACATGACTTTATACAGTTATAAATTATAATGTAGTTTGGATAAGCTTCTACCCAGGTACTTATAGGAGAAGAAAGTGAAATAAATTAAGGATGTAAAATAAATCAAATTTCACTCAAAAGTTAAAATTAATTTATACATATCAACATATTAAGAAAATAAATGAGGGACATTCTAATCAAGAATGGGGTATATGAGTTGATTTTGACTTATGTGAAAGTTTGATTCATTTTTCTTTATTGATTCAATTTATTTTCTTTTCTTTTTCTACAAGTGCATTTCGAAAAGTATATTCAAATTAGGCTTATATAATGTGAGCATGAAACACAATTATAAGCAAATTTCTAATGATTTCGAATTCATGACTCACTCTCTTTAGCATATGTCGTTCAGACTCTCAGATCACTCTTTTCAATATATGTTCATCCATTATCAGTTAAACCTTTCAAAAGGAATCGTATGCTTGCTCAAAAAGCAGATAGAAATATGTTTACCATGGAATCAATGTCTTAGGTTGACATACAATTAGTAAAGGTAACAGAACAGGAGCAAAAGGTGATAAGGATTTCATTCCTATCAAACTTGACATGTTCGTCTTTTTAACAGAAACTAATTTGATGATAGCAGCCTACATAGGTGAAAATGTTACCTTAGCTTACTTATATAGAAATCCATGGCTAATACATTTGCCTTTTGAACAGTCAGCATGACAGCACCCATATAGTTCTACAAGAGACATTAAAACACAGAAAATAATAGATAAGAGACCATGTTCAATGAACATAAAACTCTAACACTTGTCAAGACATCCAACTGAGGGTTACAGGGACTTTCCAAATTGAAATCATGAACACCGTAAATTAATAATAAAAGTAAATAAATTGTTTCTTCAAACATCCTAATGTTCAACACTCCACCATTTATTTCCCAGCTTTAAAAGCTGTTTCCTTTGCAGTGCACCACCACTTCTCAATTTTCATCAATGTCAGAGTAAGACATGAAAAAGAACTTAGATTACCTTTTGTGCCATAAACTCTAGAAGTTGCATTAAGAACTTTCCCAGTCCCTTCCCCTGAACACGAGGCTCAAGCTGTAATTCATACACATAAAGCACTGGGATCTCTTCTTCTAACACAAAGCGGTACTGCACAAATCCAACCAAGGGTCCACTATTTTCCAGACAACAAGTTGAAGTCTCAGCTGCAGTAAGCATTGTAGTCTTCCCATCAGCGTTTGAATTGGCAACCTCATGCACAAATATATAATGTGCATCATGAGCAACCATTTCTCTGCGTTTCACCTTTTCTTCCTCTGGCCACTCAGATCCATATGGTCCTTCCATGTTTAGCTGCAGTTTTGGAATATACAAATCAGACATTTCCACAAGCTCACTCATTTCAACTAGATAACAAAAAGAACCAACCATGAACCCCAAAAAAGACAGATTTTCATATCATATCACATCAATGAATGACACCATAAACAAACAGAAATAAAATTAACAGTTTCCATAAACTAATCTTCTCTCTCTTTCACTGAATTGGCCAGGTGCATTTTTTAACAGAACAAAAACCACCTGAACAAAAGGAGACAACGACTTATTCTCCTTTGCATTATAGTATACACAGACACACTCTAAATTTCTAGTATTCTTTCTACCTTAAGGAGACTCTGAATATAAGTCTTAACAGTCGACGAAAGTTTATTGCCATGTCCTGACTTCAAACACAAAGAGAGACCTAGAAATCAGGTTAAAATAGGCACTTAGAACAACAACAAAAAATTCAAAAACCCAAAAAATTAACATTATCACATTCCCATGATGAGAATTACACATTAACATCTCAAGAGTTATCATCAACTACGAAAGGTGTTTGGACTTCACTTGAAACATCTAAACCAACATTTTCAGTTTCTATTATTGAGCACTGTGTCAACAAGTTTGAAATTCTTTTTTTTCAGGTTCAGTTAGAAGCAAAATTCATCTTAAACTCCAGTTGACTGAAAAGCTACAATTAGTTGCTTTTTCTCTACTCCAGTTGAGTTCTACTCAACTTAATATTCTAACATAAATTCACTTAAACTAACTTCTGAGCAAATTAACCTAAATGGCTTGATTAATCAAAATCTAACAAATCCAAAACGTTACCCTTTGCGTGGAAATGGCGAAACGCTGGAAAAGGAGCGAGGTGGTCCTTTTGAGCACGTGCTTTTGTGATGAGTTCTTCAACGGTTTTCTTCTTGGCAAGTACCTGAAAAACGGAACCAAGTAAGTAACAGCGGTTTAGGTTTCGTTTCCGGAACAAAAAAAAAAAAAAACTCACGAAGCGGATGAGAGCTGAAACGACGCACCTCGCTGCGTTTCGGCCTCTTCTCTCTGATAGGCGCATTGTTGCAGGTGGCACTGCTCGAACGGCGTCGTTGCGGAGT
>Ga0209700_103347_pt1 | contig 30908 bp, 17 predicted proteins | sample SiratroredBW_FD_187528 | JGI IMG/M metagenome (GOLD analysis project Ga0209700, IMG submission 187528) | Root nodule microbial communities of legume samples collected from California, USA - Siratro red BW (SPAdes) (version 2) | ecosystem: Host-associated > Plants > Roots > Nodule | place: USA...
ATATATATATATATATATATATATATATATATAATATTTTTGAAAAGTATTATTTTAATAAATTGATAAGAGTTTTATATATACAAAATATATGTTACTATATTTTGAAAAATATGTATTTTAATGAATTGATAAATATTTAATATATACAAATTATGTAAGTATATTTTGAAAGGTATGTATTTTAATGAATTGATAAAAGTTTTATATATATACGAAATATATGTTAATATATTTTAAAAAAAAATTATTTTAGTGAATTGATAAAGATTCTATATATAAAATTGATAGGTTAAACAAATCAAGTATAATATAGGAGAAGATCCTACAAAATATTGGGAAAAAGATCCAGTAATATGTAAACTGAATATAATAAATCTCGATTTAATTATTAAAACAAAAGATATTCCTTATAGCAATTTCGAACAAGAGGAATGTAAAAACCACATAAAGACTCTGTTACAGCTAAAAGTAATAGAACCTAGTACTAGCCCACTTAGAAGCCCTGCTTTTATTGTAAACAAACACAGTGAACAAAAAAGAGGGAAGACCAGAATGGTCTACAACTATAAAAGACTTAACGATAATACCCAATTAGATGGATATACAATTCCGTCTAAAGACGTATTAATAAATAGAATTCAGAAAGCAAAATGGTTTTCTAAATTCGACTTAAAATCAGGATTCCATCAAGTAAAAATGGATCCAGAATCTATAAAATGGACAGCATTTTCCTGTTCAGAAGGGTTATTTGAATGGAAAGTCATGTCATTCGGATTAAAAAATGCCCCCCAAATTTTCCAAAGAAAAATGGATAACATTTTTGGAGAATACAAAAATTTTACATGCACATACATCGATGATGTTTTAGTATTTTCAAAAACGAAGGAAGAACACTACCTTCATTTAAAACAAATCCTGCATGTATTTGAAAAATACGGATTGATTATCTCAAAATCAAAGATAGAAGTCTGTAAAAATCATATATCATTCCTAGGTGCTGAAATAGGAAATGGAAAAATAAAACTCCAACCTCACATAGCACAAAAAATAATTGATTTTCCTGACAAAATGGAAGATATAAAGACCTTAAGATCCTTTTTAGGATTATTAAATTATGCAAGAGGATATATAAAAGATTTAGGAAAATATACATCTCCTCTATATAACAAAACTTCTTTAACAGGACAAAGAAAATTTAACTCTGAAGATATTAAATTAGTTAAAGAAATCAAAGAAAAGGTGAAAAACCTTCCAGAATTATCTCTACCATTAGATTCAGACTATTTAGTCATAGAATGTGATGGGTGTGAATTAGGATGGGGAGCCATCCTAAAGAAAAAGAAAAACAAATACGCAAATATAACTGAAGAACAAATTTGCAGGTATGCCTCGGGAAAATACCACATAAACCCACAGGTTTACACCACTTCAACAAATTACGAAGTAAATGCTGTAATAAATGCAATAAAAAATTTTGAATTATTTATTATAAATAAAACAGAAATAACTATAAGAACTGACTGTGAAGCCATAGTTGCTTATGCAAATTCTCAGTTACACAGTGACAAAAAACCTCACAAAAGATGGATACTCTTTAAAGAACTGGTCTATCATAATGGTATAAAGGCAACTTTTGAACATATAAAAGGTATAAAAAATGTTGCTGCTGATATTTTATCTCGTTTTGCAGGTAATCATGAAACCAACAAAAGTTAATTACCATGGTGTAAAAGAGAAAATGAAGTTTGGAAGCCAAGAGCTTCCTATACTTACAAATCATTATCTCTACCATGGTAGAGAACAAATGAATGACAAGTTTAATGTTCTAATAGACCATATCTAGAACATTCCAAAAACCACTGACAAAAATGAAAATTTTGTGGTTACAATAAAAAGGGGAATCATTTGCGCCCTTTATAATTTCTGCAATGCAGATAATCAAGGACTACCAATCTTTACAAAGGTCTCTCCTTCTGGGAAATGTTATACCTATTTTTCACTATTGTCTGGACCCCATAAAGGAGTCTTCACAAACTTTGCTGACTTATGTACAGCAAAAGAAGAATTAAAAAATCCAAGATACAAAGGATTTTACACAAAAGAAGAAGCAGAGAAGTCTCTGGAACTTGATACCATCAACCCAGAAACTATAAAACAGGCCCTAAGCCCGGAGCCCAATCCTATCCAAATCAGAAGTCAAAGCAACATAATGCTCAATACTTACAAAGACCAAGTGGTCGCCTCTCTAACACCTCTAAAAGAAATGAATCTGAAAAAATTCAAGATTTTACAAAAATTTCTTTTAAAAATTCACAGAGGAGAAGCTGGAGTTCCTGGAATATACGTCAAAGTACAGGCATACTTCAACTCTAGAAATATTTGTTGTAAAAGTGATAAACTATGCAACAAAGTTACTAATGGTAATTGTCCATGTAAAATAAAATTCTTATTCCGAAAAGCAGCCATTGACATGGAACAATACAAAACGGTAGAGTACGAAGAACTCGCTCTCACACCAAGATTATTTCTTGAGTATGGGTTATTAGATTCAATTCTAATTCCTCCATCCCAGAAGTTTGATCAGTTCAGCCTTGCCGAAAATGAGGCCATAAACTACCTGCAGGCAGTCATGATGAATCATATTGCCTTAAAAATTACTTCTTGCCCTCCCAGAATAAACGGAGAAGGATCATATGCTACTCATGTCATCAAAGTCCTATTTGACGACCACACAGAATATCCAATTCTGTATAATGAAGGATATGAGGCATGGGAAATAATTGGTAATCTAGACTACCAATACAATTTGTTCAAAGCACAAATCATGGGAAATAACTGGTTTTTCTCCGAAAAAGATGAAGCCAGTTTCAGTCTGATAAAAGAAACTCCTACTACAAAGATGTTCCTCCCTGTAGAAAATGGGAAAATATTTTTACCATTTCCTCAGGAAACAAATAACAAGTTAGTCCAACATTTCCAGCGTGAGAAGATAAACCGAAAATTATATGAATCATCTGGATGCTATGGACAACAAACACCTCCAAACGATGTATCTATGTCAGACACTTCAGAACCCACTGGAGACTTTGGAGAAACTTCTGAAACCATCTCGGTTACAAGATAAGGATAGAATTCTTTTTTCACTCACTACTCTGATTGACGTGTTAATGGACCATACCGGGTCTACACGCAAACAGAGAAAAGCTGAAAGAATATTTTCTTTTACAAATAAAGAAGATGTAAAAGCAGACAAGTTACTGTTTGCTTTTGAAAAATTTCAAAGTTTGTACTGTAATCGTTTTGTTTTCTTTTGATGCATTTTTCTATAAAAGGAGCCTTCCCTCCTAAGTTGTGAGAGTGTGGAGAAAAATTGCAAGTTCAATAAAAATTTCTAGTGTGATAAACTCCTACTTCTCTCTATCTTCTAAAAGCTTCTTTCTCTTTCATTCTGGCGAACATATTGTAAGTACTACTATGTCTGGCTAAATTTCCCTTCATGTCTTAATAGATGCCGTAGTTATTTTATATAGTATATGCGAATATGATTTAAACTTGTTGGTTTTATGCTAAGATTAAAATTAAAAGAAAACAAAACTTTCGTTGAGGCATGGTGAATTGACCAAGAACAGGCCAAAGTAAGACCCTAAGGTTGGGCAGTCGTAAGTCCTGAAAGAGGTATTCTTAATATCCAAGAAGACGAAAGTTAAAGCACTTTTAATTTTAAAGTTAATATAAAACCTTGAAGTTATCATATTCTAAACTATACTATATCAAATAATTCATTGTGTATTCTATTAAGACATGTTTCCAGTGAATTTTGCTTAGCTTCCTCTTCCGCTTTATCCGCTAATATTTTCATTTTGCTTATCGATCTTTTCCGCTTTGCTTTATTTCTATCCTGCTTATACTTTGCTTTATTTCTCTCTTGCTTATATCTTGTGTAAATTTATAAAAATTTTGCAAAATTATAAATTCCTAACTAGGAGGCTCTGCCACCTTTATTGGAACTTATAATTTTATCTTTTATATAAAATTCTAACTAGGAGGCTTTGCCACCTTTACTGAATTTTATATCAACATATAATTGGTAAAACCCTGTTGGCAGTGGAAGTCACAGTCTTGACTGGACTCTGGGCATTCAAAGTCTTGGAGGTTCATCTCAACTCGCCTAAAGGGTAAAATCTTATAAATAAACCACTCTGATACTTAAAAAAAATTATTTTAGTGAATTGATAAAGATTCTATATATAAAAGGTATATGTGAAATGATCTTTCAATTTATCCAAAAGTTTTGAAAAGATTATCTGATTCACTCATGGGAGATTTGATAGAAAATATAATTAGGTAAGATACCTCGGTATGTATATTATTATATACTATATTACATTATAGAAACTGAATTAATTTACTGTAAATTTGACACGTATCCTTAATAGTCATTTAGATTATATTTGGAGAAAATATTAACGATATAATAAGATATAGATAAGAAAAAAAAAAGATTAAGGTGAAAGAAAAGGGAAAACAGGAAGTTATGGTGGAAAGAAAAACCTAAGATACATAGGAGGAAGTAAGAAGCAAGAAAAAAAAGCAGATCTAGTCCACTCACCAACTCCCTCTCTCAACCCTTATTTATACCCACACTCCTCCTTCATTCTCCTTCGTCACTCACACTCCTCTCTCTCAAACCCCCACTTACTCTCTCTCTCTCTCTCTCTCTCTCTTCTTCCTTTCGCCGCGCAGCCATGTCTCTGTTGGTCGAGAAAACCACAAGCGGCCGTGAGTACAAGGTCAAGGACCTTTCTCAGGCCGACTTTGGCCGCCTTGAGATCGAGCTTGCGGAGGTTGAGATGCCCGGTCTCATGGCTTGCCGTACCGAGTTCGGACCATCTCAGCCCTTCAAGGGGGCCCGCATCACCGGCTCCCTCCACATGACCATCCAGACCGCCGTCCTTATCGAGACCCTCACCGCCCTCGGCGCCGAGGTCCGCTGGTGCTCCTGCAACATTTTCTCCACTCAGGACCACGCCGCTGCCGCCATCGCCCGCGACAGCGCCGCTGTCTTCGCCTGGAAGGGTGAGACCCTTCAGGAGTACTGGTGGTGCACCGAGCGCGCCCTTGACTGGGGTCCCGGCGGTGGTCCTGACCTCATCGTCGACGACGGTGGTGATGCCACCCTTCTCATCCACGAGGGTGTCAAGGCTGAGGAGTTATTTGAGAAAACCGGGCAGCTCCCTGACCCCGCTTCGACCGACAACGCTGAGTTCCAGATCGTGCTTACCATCATCAGAGATGGGTTGAAGACCGACCCCACCAGGTACCGCAAGATGAAGGAGCGTCTTGTTGGGGTTTCTGAGGAGACCACCACCGGTGTGAAGAGGCTCTACCAGATGCAGGCCAGTGGGACTCTTCTGTTCCCTGCCATTAATGTGAACGACTCTGTCACCAAAAGCAAGGTATTTTTTTTTTTTTTTGCTTTTCGCTCTCTTTTTTCCCAGATCTGTTGCTTTTTGCGTGTTTAAATGCTGTGGTCGATTCAGATCTGTCGTTTTTAATGGGGTTTTTTGGCATTGGTGAAATGGGGTATTGAATCTGTGAACTGATTGACTAAGAAGTTTGGATTTTTTTTTAATCTGAAATTAGGTTAATGTTTGTGGTATGATTTTTCATCAAGGAATTGAATTGAAGCAGCTTTAGGTTATTTTTTACACTGAATTTTACTGTTAACTGACTTTTAAATCCCAATCATATACTATATCGTATCAAAAATCAATTTTTGAAATTTTCACCCCCAAACTAACTGATGTGGGTCATTGGGTTTCTAATTGACAGTAATTGGATTTTGCATTTTTTGTTTGTGTTTTGTTTGATTAACCTTTTGATCTGTGGTTTGTGACAGTTTGACAACTTGTATGGGTGCCGTCATTCTCTCCCCGATGGTCTGATGAGGGCTACTGATGTTATGATTGCCGGGAAGGTGGCTGTTGTGGCTGGATATGGTGATGTTGGCAAGGGTTGTGCTGCTGCATTGAAGCAGGCTGGGGCTCGTGTCATTGTGACTGAGATTGATCCCATCTGTGCCCTTCAGGCTCTCATGGAAGGCCTTCAGGTTCTGACCTTGGAGGATATTCTATCTGAAGCTGATATCTTTGTGACCACCACCGGTAACAAGGACATTATTATGGTAGACCACATGAGGAAAATGAAGAACAATGCCATTGTTTGCAACATTGGTCACTTTGACAACGAGATTGACATGTTGGGGCTGGAGAACTACCCCGGTGTGAAGCGCATCACCATCAAGCCCCAGACTGACAGGTGGGTGTTCCCTGAGACCAACACCGGCATCATTGTCTTGGCTGAGGGTCGTTTGATGAACTTGGGATGTGCCACAGGACACCCCAGTTTTGTGATGTCCTGCTCCTTCACCAACCAGGTCATTGCTCAGCTTGAGTTGTGGAAGGAGAAGAACACTGGGAAGTATGAGAAGAAGGTCTATGTTTTGCCCAAGCACCTTGATGAGAAGGTGGCAGCACTTCACCTTGGCAAACTTGGAGCCAAGCTCACCAAGCTTAGCCAGGATCAGGCTGATTACATCAGTGTGCCTGTTGAGGGTCCATACAAGCCTGCTCACTACAGGTACTGAGGTGATGATCAATGGAGAGCGAGGAAAAAGGAAAACTGTTTGATGAAGCGGCTTGATTGTTTTATTTTCTTTGGATTTTTTGTGCTAGAACTTGATGTAGTAGAATTTTGTAGAACTTGTGTTCGAGTGGGTGGGACGGGTAAGGAGGTATGCTGCCTGTTGGATTCTGAGACATGAATCCAATTTGGTTTGAAATAAGGCTTGTTTTGTTTGGAGGCTGTGTGCGTTTTGGTTTAACTTAATCTGTGTTTCTTTTCAACATTTTAATATATCAAAAGAAAATAATGAAAATTAAAAAAAGTTCCTGCATGCATCCAGTATCAATTGTATTTGGTGTTACTTTCTTCCTTTAATTTTGCGAAAGAAAAAAGAAACGTTAGTTAATGACAGCACGGTTAACATAATTTATTACGAATTCATGTTTACTTATTTTTACATTTTGCAGACTTACAGCTCTAGTTAAGTAGAATCCAGACCGAGGTATTTTAATTTAATTGAACCCATTTAACCAAAATGGTGAAAAGTGCAGTAATTTTTAATTAGATTTAGAAGTTGTTCAAATTCAAACTTAATTTAAGGAGCCAATAATCATAAGGGGAATTTATTGTATTAGTCTGGAGCTGGCATCACATATACTAAGAAGGTTAACAGATGTTTTAACTGCTTGATCTAAACAACGGAAAATCAATTTCTGTTCTGTTATAATAATTGATTTACAATTTGTCATTGTTAAAATGAATGAAGGGTTTTAACTATAGCAAGAGAAGCATTTTAACTAGGGAGTTTTAAGTACGGAGTCCTGCTGATGCATATTAAAATAATACATAAAATTTCTGTGATATTAAAAATTCATATTAAAGCTTTGCTTTTGCCATCATCACTATTTTATTTTTATGTTCATTATATTAGTATAAGATACATTACATAATGAAGTAAATAGTATTCCATTCCCTTGAAATCAGTATTTTTATTCTTGTCATTATATGAAAGAAATCATAGCACCATGGATGTTTTTGTCCATTTTCATATTTTTTTTCTTATAGCAAATAAAGGCCTTTTCATTCGTAAAAGAAGAAATATAAAGGCTTTTTCATTAGTAAAAGAAGAAATATAAGTACTATTGTGCAATACAATACGATTGTTTTATTAATACTTTTTAGTGAATATTAATAACTTTAATTTGTCCTTGTTATCAAAAACATTAAATGTCACTTCATCTTCTTCTTATACTCTCATTTTCATCAATCAATATTTTCTTAACAATTTTCATAAAAGATCTGTTGGAGGACGCATCTACATCTTCTTAATCTCCATGATCACAAAATTAACTTGATAAGTGCATTCTCTTACTTTTATCATCACATTGTCTACCACCACAAGATGATATTTTATAGATCTATTAGTAAGTTACAATGCCATCCTTATAAGATGAGCCTTTAAAATTCCAATCTTCTTCATGGTAAATAAAAGCATTAAATTGATGTCAATCTTTAAATTCAACAAAACTTTCTTCACAGGTAGATTATCTATAGTCACTAGAATAGTAAAACTACTAGGATCTTTGGATTTTAAGGTAAGGAGTTTTGAATAATGGCAGTGTAACATGCTTCGAGTTCTATTGTTTCTTTATTAATGAACTTCCTCTTAGTTCCTTTATAAAATTAGTAAATAAAGTCATTTGTTCTAAAGCTTATATAGAAAGGATAGTGATATGTAATGTTGAGTCATTAGACAGTCTTATTGGTTCCATACATTAGACAATCTCATCTATATCTAATACAATTATAGGTAACACAAGCGGCAACTTTTAACACGGCTCACAACCACAATTTTTATGTAAAAAAAATCAAAAAGAAAATCTTTACCTAGAAATGAAAACAACACAGGTGTTGCTCATTGGAGTACAAATCGTGGCCTTTTTTCCTTGCGACACATGGACCACACAATGAGACACTGTTATCCCGTGCTCCCTCATTCTCTCTCATTCACATTTTCAAAACTCAAATTTCAAAAACCCTAATTCTATTCTTCATATATTCATCCGTCATTCTCATTTTTTCTCCATTGCCATAACACACACGCACCGTCTCTCTTTCTCTTGCGTTTTCATTCGGTCTCACCCTCTCACCTTCCAAACCTTATTATCAGTCTTTTCACTCATTCACACACTTCATTCTGCTTTGCTTCATTCTGACGGTCTCATCCTTCTCATCTCAAGGAGATGAGAACTGACGTGGACTTGGAGTAAGACATTAGGTAAGATCTAGATCACATTTATGCAATTTGGGGATTTCTTGATGTTATTTAGGATTTTCTTGGATTTAAGATTTGGGCAAAGTGTTTTCACGATTTGAAATTTCTAATTGTAAATAAGTTTGTCTATCATCATTCAGATGTTATTAAGAAGTGATTTGATTTTTATTTGTTATTTGTGTCTTGGTTTTGTTGGCACTGATTTAGATTCAGAGGAAGCATAGAACAGAAAGGAAGAGGCAAGAAATGGAAGATTGGGAGCTGAAGTATTGGCCACACAGAATGTTGTATGAAGAAATTAAGGCAGCAACAAATCAAATCTTCTCTGAGGAGAATGAGATTGGGTTGGTGGGAATGGGAAAGTCTACACGGGTGTTGTGAAAGGAGGGGTGGAGGTTCGTAAATATAGTTAAATTATTCTTTTTTCACTTCTTACAATTTCAAGTTGTGTTACATGATCTATATGGTATATTATGCAGATTTTCAACTTAAGCTACCTCTTACAAGTTTTATATGTGCATTTTACACCATGAATAAAGAAAGAGAAGGCTTTAATATAAAAATATTATAGTTTAATAAGTGATTTGATTTTTATTTGTTATTTGTGTCTTGGTTTTGTTGGCACTGATTTGTATAAATGCATTTTGTGGCCTGCACACGCAGAGTGAAGAATTCTTCAATATAGTTTATGTTTTTATCTTATGGTGTGAATTACATGTAAAGAGGAACTTAAACTTGGTGTATGGTGGGGACAGCGTTGGGCTGATGTGCTTAATATCTCAGATAGTGTATGATGGAGGCTGTCATGTCTTGGGGTATGTGCATAAAGAAAAAAGAACATTACGTTATTTTTTAGTGTCACTGATAATTGATGACATTGTTTCATCATTTGTTTGTTTCTTCTTCTCATTTTACCCTTCACTCCACGTACAAGATCATTCCAAAAGCTCATGCCTCTCGAGGTATTTGTCCTTCCACCTGAACAACCTTTTTCATAATCTTTAATCATTTTGTTTATTTTTCTGTGAAGTTAATTCAATTGGTTTGAGGCCCACAATGACACAAGTGGTGAATGTTCTAGAGGGGAAGAATGAGGTCAATGATTCACAAATTGAGAATATAAATAATTATTTGCTTCAATAGTTAAAATCAAGGGATATATTGTCTGAGTATTCCCAGTACTTTAGTTATGCTTCACACCCAACTTTTCAAGATAACATAACAAAATAGTAGATGTCTATTTTAATATAAAAATTAAATTTAACGAGTAGTTTTGAAATATTCTTAAAAATCTAACATAAAATTCAACAAGTACATTTTTAATTTTAGTTAATGTTTTATTTTAAAATCATTCAACATATAGGAGATACTATAATTTAATTTTAGTTAATGTTTTATTTTAAAATCATTCAACATATAGGAGGAGATACTATAAAATATTATAGTAGTTTGTTTAAACTTGAAATAAACATTTTTAAATAAGTCATTTTAAAATATTTATTTGTTAAAAAAGTTAATAGAATTTATTATTAAAGTAAATAAAAACATTTTAAAATAAGTAATTAAACAAACACTAAAAGTATGTTTATTTATTAAATAAATATTTAAAAATTAAAAACAAAATTATACATTAACTTGAATATGTTCTCCATTTATTATTATCTATCTATATTAAAATAATATAAAAAAAGGAAAAAAAAGTTAGATACGATTTATTGTTTATATGTGAATTTATATTTTCAATTTTGATAATATAAATAAAAAAAATTATTAAGAACTTTTATATATCTACAAATAATATAATTGAAAGAGTATAAATGAATCTATAATTATAACAATTAGAGATAATATTATTGAATTTAAGAATTCAAAGTAGATCATATTATTGGATTAAAAGAATGCATTGAATATATATATATATATATATTATAAACATAAAAATTGTTTATATATAATATATATAAGCATTTTTTAATCATAAAAGTAAGCACCGTCTGAAGATTGAATTGTGTAGCTTGGTAACTTATCGGCATCAAATATATCATACTAATATTTATATATTGTTATATATATTTATTATTTCATATTTTATCTATCAAGATTATTTGACAAATTTTGAATCTTGAACAATGAAAATGTCATTTTTATCCTGCATGGATCAATTATAAGTTTTTACCAAATAAATAATAATAATAAAATATAAAAAAATACATGGATATAATTTTTTATTTTGATTTAATGAAATTCCATGCCGATAAAATGCTAGTATTCAACATTCATCACATGGTTTAAAATCTTATGTTATGATGATAACAAAATCAAGTTTGAATTTTAATTATTTATTTTAATAATGTTTTGAAAATTTGCAGAAAAAAATAAATAATGCGTTAAGAGTTATTATTTTTAATTGGATTAAAAAAGAAATAGAAAAAAAATTAAAACTTGACGTTGGGCTCGCCATTCTATTTTTCTCAGTTTTTTTTTTTTTTTTTTATTGGTTTGCTGAGTGTTTTATTGGATTCTCTATTGCTGGATTATTGTTGTTGCTTTCCTGAGACTAGTTTTTCCTCTATTTGGTTTGTTGTTGTTGAGGTTATGGATTCGGAATGGAAAGAATGGAAGTTTGGCCACAAGGGTCAAGTGAGTGATGAATGAAGATGGCGTGGAGGATAGATGTAGTTATGTGTGGGAATGGAATAAGAGCCCCCAAATCTTCAATATTGCAAAAAGAGAAAAAACCAAATGGGAGGTGGCAAAAGCAACTTTTCGTGAATGGAGGTGAGGGTAGAGTAGAGTAGTGGAGGTTTTGGAAATTGTGTGTTTGCAGAAGATTTTCATGATTGAGAATGTGGTGGTGCGAAAAGTGAAAAAGAGGTGGTGTGCAAGAAAGTTTCTGGTTTGTCGGCCTAAGTGAAGAAACACGAGGTGCGTGAGAAATGCAGGGGTGTGAGAAGCAGTTATGGCCTTCTGGCCCAAATGAGAGAAAGGGGGTGCGTGCAAGAAGAGGAGGGAGTGTGAGAAACAGTCATCGCCTGTTGACCAAATGAGAGAGAGGGGGTGCGCGCGAGAATAGGAGGGAGTGTGAGAAGCATTCGTGACCTGTTGGTCCAAATGTGAGAGAACGGGTGTGCACAGAAAGAGTAGGGAGTGCGGGAAGCAGTCATGGCCTGTCAGTCCAAATAAGAGAGGGGTGCACAAGGAACAAAAAGGATACAAACGATAAATCTCACTTTTTTTTTATTTTTATGTAAAGCTTAATGGGTTTGGCTTAAACCAAAATATTTTGTATTTTCTGAAAATGAAATAATATGATAAAAAGTATTAAAAACCTAAACTAACTATTTAAAAAGAGAATATTTTTTTAATTTTGTAGTCATTCTATTATCTTATTTTAATTTAAATTTTAATGTAAAATCTAAATATTAGACTCAAACTACAGTTTTTAACTAATTATTTTGAATTTCATTAAAGAATTTTTTTAATTTTATAATATTTATTTTAAAACTTTTTTTTATCATTTTCATTTCTTATCCTTTTTTTAAAATTAATTGAAATTTTTTTTTTAATTTTTTCTAAAGGTAATTTTATTTATTCGAAAAAGAAATTAGTATTGACAACTATCTCTTTTGAATAATATGAGAATTAATTTTTTTATATTATTATAGTTAAAAGATAAATAAAGATAGAAACACTAAATTTGTTCGAAATCAAAGAAAGGCAAGGTACAAAGAAAAAAGAAGGAACCGAAAACCATAAGTTTGATTATCACTCTCAAGAAAAGGGTCATTATTCGAAAGAGGAAAATATTTTTTTTTATTTTTTAAATAAAAGGATTCTGACCATTCACAAGAAGAGGGCATTTCTTTGACAAATCTAAAAGTAAATGAGGTTAAGACCATTCTTTAGGAGCAGACCTCATACCGTCACAACTAAAAATAAAAGTGAGGTTGAGACAATTCTCGTGAAGCTGGCCTCAGATTGTCACAACTGAAAGTAAATGTGAGGTTGAAACCATTCTTGTGGAGCTGGTCTCACACTGTCACAACTGAAAATAAATGTGAGGTTGAAACTATTCCCGTGGAGCTAGCCTAACACCGTCACAACTTAATGTAATACTGAGGTGGAGATCATTCCCATGGAGCTAATCTCACACCGTCACAACTGAAAGTAAATGTGAGGTTGAGACCATTTTCGTGGAGTTGCCTCACACCGTCACAACTGAAAGTAAAAGTGAGGTTGAGACTATTTTCGTGGAGCTGGTCTCACACCGTCACAACTGAATGCAAAAGTGAGATTGAGACCATTTTCGTGGAGCTGGTCGCACACCATCACAACTGAAAGTAAATATGAGGTTGAGACCATTCTTGTGGACCTGGCTTCAAACTGTCACAACTGAAAGTAAAGTGATGTTAAGCCAATCCTAAAGAGAGGGCCCATATTCAAAAGACAGAGTAAGATATCATATGAACACTGACTTTTTTACCCCACTAACACTCTTTTGTCTTTTATTTATGTCAATAAACCTCTACTTTTTAATTCCTGAAATAGTATCTTTTTTTCATTGTATCACCTATTGCAACAATTGTGATTATTTGTGATTTTTTTAAGGTGTTGTCAATTACTAATAATTGTGATTGTTACTTGATTAAAATTAAGATAAAAAATAATATAAGAATATCATTTTTTTAAATAATACAAAGAGAATAAAATGAAATATTTTATAATTATTTTCAATAATTAATCATAATAGGAAAATAAATGATAAATTATATTATTTTGCATTTTTATAATAAATTTAAATCTAATTGTCTTGAATAAAAAATCAAAATTTGTTTATATCAAATATCAAATTTTATCTATATCAAAAATAAAATTCTATGTTTATCAAATATGAAAATTTATCATTATCAAGAATCAAATTTTATCTTTATCAAAAATTCAATTTTATTTTTATCAAAAATCAAATTTTATCTTTCTCAAAACTCAAAATTTATCTTTATCGAAAATTAATTACATTTTATCAAAAATAAATTTTTATCTTTATCAAAAATCAAATGTTATATTTATCAAATATCAAATTCTATCTCTATCAAAACCAAAGTCTATCTTTATCAAAAATCAAAATTTATTTTTATCAAAAATCAAATTCTATCTCTATTAAATTCTAACTCAATCAAAAATCAATTTATATCTTTACTGAAAATTGTACTACTATCACCCAATATCTTCAGGTAAGCTAATATCGTGCTCGAGATTCAAAGACTATTATGCCCAATAGTCCCCGAATCTCAGCCTCCATCTGCAACAACTCGCTAACTGCTCAGATAGTTATCATGAACTTGGACTTAGGCTCATAAGAGCTCAACCCAAAATCTATATATATGGCACTCGTTAAAGGAAGTATCACTCACTCATTACTCATATTTCATACTCATTTATACACTCTCCGTTACTTACTTTTGATCGTTAGAATGTCTTTTCTAGGTGGACCTCTCGGCAGACTTCGGACCTACAACAACTTGATCCTCAAGTACTCGGATTCAGATCAAGTTGGTTCCAGCCCATCTCGTTAAGACACCAGTTTGGTCTTCGATAAGAACAAAAATAAACAAACTAAAATTACAATTTTTAATTTAAATAACAATTTTATAATTTATTATAATTTTTTCTCTAATTTCAATTTTAATATAAAAGTAGATTTACAAAATTATTATAATTTATTTTGCCAAATTTAAATTTATTACAAAAATATAAATTAAAATAAATTATCATTTATTTTCCTATTATAATTAATTAGTTAAAAATACCTATAAAATATTTTATTTTATCCTCTTTGTATTTTTTTTAAATTTTAATTCAATATTTTTATATTATTTTTTATCTTAATTTTAATCAGCTAATAATCACAATAAATATTACAAAAGAAGAAAAACACGTAAATAATCAGGATAACCTAAATCCTAAATAATAATTACAATGAAAAAAAAATGTTATTTCAGAAATTAAAAAATAAAGAGATTGATTAAGAGAAATAAGAAAAAAGAAACAAGTGTTAATGAAAAAAAAAAAAAAAAAAAAAAAGTGTAAAAAAAAAAAAAAAAAAAACAAACAGTGTTAATGGGATAAAAAAGTTGACTAACACCATGTGAACTTTGAAATGAATTTTGAAAAAAAAAAATTAGATATGTTAACGAGGATGCATGCATGATCCTCACTTTTTTATTTATTTATTAATTTTTAAATTAAATATTAAAGAAATTATATTTTATTTTTCTTCAACCAAACTATTCCGATTTTAATTTTTTTTCACCTTTTCTCCATTCAGATATTCTCCCTCGGTTTCTTTACTCTTTAGCTTGGTGTTTATATTCAGACATATAGAGGAACGTGATTGCATAGTCTAATCAAAATAAATCAAATATCCTAATATCAATCAATATATATAAAAGTCTTGTATCGTTCATATATGTTTTAAGTTGTGTGATGTGATATGCCTCGGCACGAATGAATTGTCCAATTCACGGTCGATACCACCCACCCACCTACCACCGAACAAAGCGGCGCCTAGTAACTACCACTTAGACAATTTAGTTCTCTTCGACATCTACAAGGAACCACCACTATTCCTTATCCCTGAATCATTTTCATGCTACAATGTCTTAGGCCACTCTTCTGCTTTTTTATTGTTCTCTTGTTTTCCTTCTCCAGATAATCACCAAATGGCCATAATTCCCATCACCTATACCCATACTTGGACCTTCTCTAATCCTCATTATGCACTTCCCCTCTTCCACTCACGCACCAATTTCACTAGGATCACATTTTCTCCCACAAAGTATGGTGCCCTTGCCCCCTCTTCTCCACTCTCTCATTTTCGCGTATTTTGCCGATCTGAGGTAATTCTTGGCTACCCTTTTGCTCCAACATATTCAGTTGGATCCGAGTTTTTAAAACTGCGCTTAAAAAATTCAACTGTCATCATACGAAAAAAAAAGTTATGATGAATGTCTTAGAATGTCATTAGTTAAGAGTATTGATGTTACTTACTTTATCTTCATTCATCCTAGACCAGTTAAATCCATGTTTCCCCCTTGAATATCATGGCAATCTGTTGAGAGGTATGAAATTGATGCATTAGAGACATAAAGAATCATTAGCTAAGATATCTCTAGCGTGTGTCAAACAACTAGGACAATCAATTTAGCAAGTGTGTTTAGAGAGTGCAAAGCATGATATTATTCTTTTATGATATTCTTGTGCATGTAGACAGAGACATTGGAGATAAGAAGGTGCGCCCCTTTTCTAGAAAGTTCATCACTTCTTGATAATGGTGGTGTGGCCTCAGATGAGTGGAAAGTAGTTCCTGATATTTGGCGATCTTCTGCGGAGAAGTATGGTGACAATGTAGCCTTAGTAGATCCATATCATCATCCTCCTACAACCATGACCTATAAACAGGTAAATTTGTTTAATGAGAGACATGATGCCTCCTTTCAAAGTGTTGGAGCTTCCTTGTTTGTAATTGGAATCAGCCATTTTGAACGCTCACTGGAAAATAAGTTGCCTTCATTATTCTGATAAAACCATTAGGATACTGGAGAGCTTAATCATATTCTGATATCTTATGTTCTGCATCAAAATTTCAGTTGGAGCAGGCAATTTTGGATTTTGCAGAAGGCTTGAGAGTTATTGGGGTAAAACCTGATGAGAAGATTGCGCTTTTTGCGGACAATTCATGTCGTTGGCTTGTAGCAGATCAAGGTGCGTTGAAATTTCACTTCCTCCACTTTCAGTGTATTGAGTCTAGGGGATATCAGTTGCACAAATCTCGTGTGCAAACTTTTACAATTAAAGAAAAAATAACAATCATAAAAAATGATTGTACCATTTCAAAAACATCAAAGGATCCTTCACACCATCTATCTAAAACAACTCGATTGTAAATTTTGAGAACTATATGTAGTGTTTATGAATTATATGTGAGAAGGAACTGTTATTATAATGTTATGTTTCTTAAAGGCTATCTCCATGCTTCAGACTTGCTTGTTTTTCTGATGTTACCTCCATTTAGTGAAAATAAATTTTTCATTTTTCACATTGTACGTATCTGGTACTGAACTTGGTGACAGATGTACAGTCATATGAGTAGTTGTAAAAGTTCTAAATTAGTTTGAAATTTGAGCGTTCTAATACTAAAAATGATATTATGGGATTGCACGGTAGTACTATATCTGCTATATTGTGCTTTTTATCATATCAAAGTTATATTTTCAATCTAGGTATGATGGCAAGTGGAGCAATAAATGTGGTAAGAGGCTCAAGGTCATCAGATGCAGAACTTTTGCAAATATACAACCACTCTGAAAGGTTTGTCTCATCTTGAATAATCTGATTATGTTACTTTAGGCTGATCTTTGCACACTCACATTTTGCGGTTGATTGTGTTTTAATTACTAAACAATATACCTAGAAGTCTATGTTCCAATATATCTACCAGTCTCATATTATTGAAGAAGTCTCATATTATTGAAGAAATATATACTGATCTTATATCGCTTAGGCTACGAAGATAAGAATAATTTAAATACATATTCATGAGAATTTGAATTGTTTTTGTCTTTAACTCTAAATGATGTGAACTATTAGACGTTCTGAAACAATTTTGACGTTAATTTTTCAGTCTGAATTGTTGAGACTTTGCTAATATTTAGTATTGTTATTCAGCATTGCACTAGTGGTGGATAACCCTGAAATGTTTAACCGGGTTGCAAACACATTTTATTCAAGCACTACCATGAGGTTTATTATTTTGCTTTGGGGAGAAAAATCCGAGCTGGTTGGCCAAGAAAACAAGCATATGCCACTGTTTACTTTTACGGAAGTCATAGATTTGGGAGCAGAGAGTCGCAGGGCATTATCTAAGGCTGGTATGTTAACTCACCTAGTTTCTCATCACCGTTAATATTATATTTCTATTTAACAAGGTATTTTATTAATAAAATATTATATATAAATAAATAATAATATATATTAATGTTAAAATATCACAATCCTTTTATAAAACTCATCCTAAGACTCGTTATAAGGGAAATGAGTTTTTGACTTAAATATATAAAGATAATTAATTTTATATAACAGTTAAGAATTATATTATCGGTCGCATGAAGGAGTGAAGATTCACTGAAGACTAAAGTATCAATCTTAATTTGAGAGATATAAAATTTAGAGATTAAAAACATATCCAATTTTTTAGCTTTCTATTTTATTTTGAATTTAATTTGATAAATAAAAACTTTATTCAGATATATATATATATATATATATATATATATATATATATATATATATATATATATATATATGATTTTTAATTTATTAAAACATTTATAATGGTTTTCTATTTATTATTTTATTATTCATTCACAATATTTTAAAATTTAGTTAACACTGTTTGACACAACAACTAATAGTTCCTAATGTTTTTTAACCTAATGATCTAGGTTTGAATCTTGGTTGTGTGACTTCGAGTATGGAATAAATCATACTAGAAGAAAAATACAAATATTAGTCATTTTATTTCGGCGATTAAATATTCATACGAATATCATAATTACAAAAAATGTAAATAAAAATGTAAATTTGTATTTATCTTAAAAATAAATAAAACAAAGGAACAATTATTTAAAGCAGATTAAATACAAATATTAAAGTAGAAATAATAGATGACATAATATTTTAAAATATCATAAATTATTAAGTTTTTTTTTTAATTTTTTTAGATAACTCGAGGCTTTAATTTGATAAATAGTTGTTACAATATATTTATATTATTATTTTAATCTAATGTATTTCTTTGATCTCTTTAATTTGATATTTTATTCTTTTGATTTTTGTTGTAACATTACATATTGTCATCTATATCATCAGGATAAAAATCATGTTTTAGAGACGAGATTATTGAAAATTAGAACTAAAAGAATAAAATGTCAAACTATAAGAATTAAAATGATAAAAAAAAAACTTATAGACACCAAAAATATAAATGGGTATATTATAGAAACAATGAACATATTTAAGTCTATACTATTTTCTTCTCCAATTAAGAAAATCAGGATAACAATGAGGGCTAGCAATGCGGATCACTTTTGTTCGTCTTATATTTGATCCGTCAACAATAGATTAGGGTTTTCACTTGTATATAAGCTAGTTTGTGTAAATTTTTTAAAAAATTAACAAAGTCCTTAATTTTTAATCTTATTTTAGTATCTATAAAATTAAAAATTTAATGAAAGTATAGCAATTAAAGAAAGAGCTTAAAAGATTAATGATTACTAGTAAAATGTAGAAATATCTAATATTAATGAAACAATGGATAAAAAAAATATAGTTATAATTAACTGATAAATAACTTACACAATAAAAAATAAAAAAAAATAATGCAGGTCATGGGATGAATATTACAATTAATGTTGACTATATATGTGTGGGTGGAGGAAACCATGTCACCAACACTGTTATTCCTAATAGGGTTTTCCATCCTGCAACCCCATGATTACTACCTGCAGCTTCATAGTAATAGCAAAAGTACAAAAATGCATTCTCTCATCTCACCACTATAGTTATTGCCGTCACTATTTCTTCTTTTCTACTTGCACCTCCACTACACCCATATTATTTGTACCCATGTTGTCATTGCTGATAGAGGTGTGAGCCTAGACAAAAACAGAGACATGTTGGAAGAGGTTGATGGCGAAGATATGGAAATGAAGGTAGTTTTCAGGATAGAGGATGCAAAAGCCTCCTTAATAACATCCTATCCACATTTAGTTAAAATAGGTGTATTTTCCATCGAATTTGAAACCCATAAAATTGTGGAGTTCCAAAATATTTTGCCATGGTTAAGTTATGTTCTAAACCTTAAATTTTAAATTATTTTTAAAGTAAATGTGAATATAATAATCTTTTATTTCAATCCTCTAAATTATTTATTTTAGTCTCAGGATAATTTTTTAAATATTCTCACTTATTAATGATAAAACAAAATATAATATAACACTTCATTGACTATTACACGGACATACATGACATTATTTACAAACTTACATTCTGATCAACTTTCCACAATAACAACCAATAAAAGTAGCAATTTCAACATATAAATAAATAAAAAATCATTTGTGAATGCGAGCATGTCTGAACTAGAAAAACCTTTTGAGTGAACATGTATGTGAAGGAGAAACAGAAGAAAATTATAAACTATAAAAATGGAGAGAGGGGTGACGACGAGGCCTAATATTGAGAGAGGCAAAAAATTTAAAAGAAAAATACATAATTTTGTGATAATTTTGTTATATTATTTTTATAAATACATTATAGCCTGTAGTTTTTTTATCACGTATTTTTTAAAAATTTTAACTAAAATATGATATGTGATTATAAAATGTTAATCTCAATTATTTTTCTCTAATGTGACTTGTCAACTTTTAATATTCATATAACAAGTGTAGACTTAAATTATTTTTATAGATAACATAAAAAAGTACAATCTATAACTAAAATTATATATATATATATATATATATATTCCTATACTCTAAACTTAAATTTCTAACTTGCATAATAAATTTTTCACTCTTCTCGTTCTCTAAATTGAAATTTTGTACACTTTTTTTCCTCTCGTAAAACTTCTCACACCTCAACTATAACTAGGGGAAAAAAATCTTTATCAACAATATCAAAGTAAACTTCATTTTTTTTACAAGCACTAGCAAAAATACATATAGTAAGACTTTTGGATGTGTTCGTATATTAATTAGCATTTTGTGTGTGTATTTTTACCATGTTATTTCGTTGTATAATTCTAAATTATCTAAATTTGGTGTCGTTTGCAAATATTATAACCTATCATAAAAGTTTAGCAAAATTATAATTTTGTAAAAAAATTAAAAATTGAATTCATTCTGACAAATTCTCCAAATTAAAGATAAGATATTTGAATTCAAAAGCAATATATTAAAAAGTCTAAGTATAATAAGTCATAAGCACTCATAAAATTTAATATTCTTTCGCGTGTCCAATGAAAAAATATTGCTAAAGATGTTTTACTAAAAAGATAATATACATTTGTCAGAACAAATTCAATTTGTATCCGTCGAAAGTTCTCATATGGCTTTTCCTCCATCTACATTTTACTTTTGAACTCTCCTTCATATTTTTGTCTCCCTATCATTTTTTTTTTGTTAATAATACTGAATCGATATCATTGAACATGATTTATCTAAATGGAGCATATGTGCCAAACTGTAGTAAGAAGTTATTAGAATCAGATGTAACGATTTCAACAATATCCTTAATTTTTTAAAAGAAACAAAATACTAATCATATATAATTTCTCTAATATCTAATTAAACCTTATTATAATAGAAGTGGTAAGTAACTGTGGAGTTCTGGAATAGATATGGAAACCCCAAAAATGGAACTGCATTTGTGAGAGGATTTTTTTTGGAATAGGTAGTTTGAGTTTGGAGTCTATATTACCGGTCATAATTTGAAAAGAAAAATGAATTGATAAGGGAAGATACTGGAGATAATAAATAAAATGTATTAAATACTAGAGATAATAAATAAAACGTATTAAATACTAGAGATAATAAATAAAAATGTATTAAATACTAGAGATAATAAATAAAATGTATTATTATATGGAGTTACATTTTTTTACAAACATAAACTTAAGAGAATGACTGCAATGTGTACTTACACGAGCCAATAGTGTATCTTCCTCTCTGTCTTGCTATATTTTTATGGTTATGTATATAACAATTCTTTAAGTTAATTTTCAAGAATGAGTGTATCTGCAAAAAAGATGCTTTGTTTTTGTGAATAATAAATACTATTAAATGTGATATTCTATCAACTTATTTATAGAGTTATAATAGATATTTAGGTTCGTGGGCTTTCATTAGTACAGTCTAGTTTCATAATGAATGATTATTATTCAATTTATTGATTAAGTGAAAAATCCATACATAAATTTATTTGTTATTTTTCTAAGTTCTCACTATGTATCCGAATTGGTTCATGAACTATTTTGGTTATTGTTCCAAACTCTTTTCGGTCATGTAGGTCCGAGATCAACATGACTTTATATACACTAGATCTCAGACTCAAAAAATTTTGGTTTGAGAGTATTTAAGAGATTTGAAAAAAAAAAAAAAAAATTCCCCTTCCAAACTTTCTTTGGCCAAGACTAATTCGGCTGCTTATTTCGTCCTAACCCTATGTTCGAGAGATGTAACTCGACAAGTCATGAATGATTGGAATGTGTATATTAACAGTTTATAACAATAGGTGATAGGGATGTGCCGTTCTAAGAAGTGTGACTGGTGTTTGATGTTAACAGTTAGATTTAAATCCATATGATAGTTGTGATGCTTGGGTTGACATGATTATTTGGTTATAATGATGTTTAATGAACTTTTGTGTCCCAATTTTTAAAATATAATATGCATGCATTTTAGAAAACTTATATACAAGAACTTATTATCATCGTTAATTACGTTTATAAATTATAAAATCAATACTAGTTCTACTCTTGATTGTGCAGAAAACAGTAATGACTAATGAAGTAATGTGATATTTTGGTGCTTTCTATATTAATTGCAGAGAAACATTATGTTTATGAACCAATAAAGTCGGATGGTATTGCTACTCTAATGTATACAAGTGGAACTACCGGAAATCCGAAAGGTGTTATGCTCACCCATCAGAATCTCCTGCATCAGGTTTCATTACAATCCTGCTATAAATATTATTATGACTAGATATGTTTACAGCTTTTTCAAGTTATTTTATTTATTATGGGGTAATGTTTTGGTTCTGTGAAATGGAAAAGCTAATAAAATCATATTCAAGATTTTTTTTCTTCTTATTTAGTCCCTGGAAAACGAGAATGGTGGAAAGTGTTCGAAACTTTAAGGATGGTGGAAAGCGATGTATATTATGCAATTTCATTCTTTCACTTATTTTTTTTCAATTGTTGTGTGAATAAAAGAAAGAAAGTGAAGAAGAGCAGGAATAAATGACTACCAAATCCGAAATTGAGATATGTTTAGGGAGAACAACTTTATATTATAAATGAAAATTATTTTGTAGTAAAGATGAGATCATTCTATAAAGGTTGAGCCTAAATTTGTCAGCCACGTCCTCTTAATAAGAAAAGAAAAGAGAAGATTGACATGATTAATAAAATTAAAAATATCATAATTTTATATCTTAAAAATAAAACACTCCGAAAAGTTATGAAAGAAAAAATTATTAGTTCAATATAATTATAATTATATATGAAGAAATCTTTAACACATAAATATTTTTTTTAAAGTAATAATTATATTTATTCAGATGATAGAATCAAGAATGATGAAGCAAATATCATATTTTAACAATATATTAAACGATGTGGACAACATTGAAGTAAACTTAAAAATGAAGATAAGATTTTATTGTTTCTTAATGTTTTGTCTAAAACATTTGAGCATTTAAAGATATTTTGTTGTTTGAGAAGAGAGAAACATTACTTTAAAAGAGACTCATATCTTAATTTAGACTAAAGATGTTTAGAAGCTTCAAGAGTCTAAGGACGAAAAAAATAAATTGAAATTTTCTCACATATGATTAAACTTTGTTTGATAATGATGTTAATGTCAATTGTTAATCAATATAATCTAATGGTAGAACAACTAAAATGTTGCATACAAACTTGGAAGAGATTGTCTATATGCAATAAATTGAAGAGTATATTGAAAATAAAAGAAATGTGTGTTTCTTGTAGGAATCACTATATGACTTGAAACAGAGTTTAAACTATAATAATATAAGAGGTTTGATGATTTTATGAGAAAGAAATGGATTTGGAAATAGAAGTGTGTTGTTGTTGCTCTTGTATGTAGACAATGTTCTTTTAGCCAATCAATATAGAGATAGGATAAATGAATTTAAAGGAATGTTAATCTCGAAGTTTGAGATGAAATAAGAGGTGAATACTTAAGATGCATATACAAAGTGATTAAACTATTAAATTTTTGCATCTATCTCAACAAGGTTAGTTGAAGAAGAATATTGAGAAGTTTGGAATGCATAAACTTATAGATACACCTTTGGAACATCGCACAAAGCTCTCAATTATCCAAGTTCCCAGTTATCCAAGTTCCTAGTTTTGAAGAAGATAGGGAGGAGATTAAGAATGTTCAATAATGGAGTAACGAGCATCATGTATAAGATGGTGTGTAGCATGTTGGCTCATGTTGTTAGTGTGGTTAACAAGTTCATGACAAATCTTGAATGTGCTTATTAAGGAAGCTTTAAAGTGAGTATTAAAATATTTACATGAAATAGTATCATGCAATTTATAAGAGAGAAACTATTGATGAGCTTGTAGAGGCAAACTATGAGAATAATATACACTATAAAATGTTTATTCTTTGGTTATCTTTAAACATTGTAACATGTATCAATTCAAAAAGTTTTGAAGATAGAGAGAAAAGCTTTAGCTAAATACAATGAACAAACAAGACATGATAAAGTTGAAAAATCAAAAGTGTATTAAGATAAAAAAAAGTGGAAGAATAGGTCACCTTAATTTAATTATTTGGACGATAAGTTACTTAAAAAAGATTTTCCAAGATAAGAATTTGATGAACAATCCAAAATAATAGTTGAGATCTGGATTCCATAATATCATAAGGACACCATAAAAAGAATTTCAAATTTTGTGCAATCTAAAATTGTAACATCCCATATAAAATATATAATTATGAATTTTAAATTTTAAATTCCAAAATATATTTTTAAATATGTAATATAAGAAGCATCTCTTTATATTTCAAATACATAATCCATAAATATAAGTATGAGTGTAGAAAGTGCCTAAGGCTGCTACTACTTCCACATCTTAGAGGATCCATTAATCCATAAATATAAGTATGAATTGTAGAAAGAGCCTAGGGCTGCTACTACTCCCACATCTTAGAAGATCCATGAATTGAAGGGCCCATATCAATTGGCTATGCCATGTTTTTTCCATTCAAAATTTTAAAAATTCAAATGAAAATTATGTCTACAAACTGAGTGATAATATATGTTTTAATAGAAGATTTATGCATGTCATATATATATATTTATACATTATATTATGTTCTTTCTATCAAAATAATATAATTTATATTTTAATTAAAAAGGAAAATGTTAAAAAGTTATGAAATAAATAAATTTAAAAAGTTATGAAATAAATAAATTATGTCTATGAAAGAAAATTTCATTTTACATAAGTCATGTTCGTAAACATAATTTACATATTTTTTTAAGTATACTAAAATCATATTAAGAAACACCATTTCAATTTGATCAAAATTTCCTTATAATAACTGTATTATAAATCTCTTATATTAGCACTCTTGCTATGTGTATAAATACAAATTTAAATTTAAATTTTTAAACTAAAGTAAAGCTATGACTTCAATTTAAATAAAGTCGTAATTTTCGTACGGTTTTCAGTTTTATTATAAAAATTGTTATAGTAATATATATATGAATTATAATAATGTTAATAATAATAATAATTACAATGATAAAATTAATATTAAAAATATTATTATTTTAAGAGAAATAAAAATATTATCATTAATAATATGGACTATTATTACTTTTTAATACTTACAATATTTTTATTGTTATGAAAATAATATTATTGCAATATTAATTTTATTATTATTATAATTATTATTAATATTGTAAAAAATAATTATTTTAAATAATATATTTAAAAAAATTTAATATTTTAATTTATGTATAATAATAAGAAATAAATAAATAAATAAATAAAAAGAAAAAAGATAAAAGAAATGAAAAGAAAAAAAATAAAATCAACAAACATCATTCTTACATATTATACCATACATTAACATGACTGATTTCTACCTTATCCTACAAATATATTATTCACCACATACATTATCTACTAAACTATATTTACATTTTGTATTAATTAAATTAATATTGCTTTTTGAAATAATTTTATTAGTTTCTCTATTTTACAGATTCAAAACATAATTTATCCATTATGCTACACTTATATGCGTGATTTATTGATGAATTTGTAGATAAAAAACTTATGGGACATCGTACCTGCAAAAGTTGGAGATAGATTTCTAAGCATGCTGCCACCTTGGCATGCATACGAAAGAGCTTGTGAGTATTTCATTTTCACATGCGGTATTCAGCAAGTATACACAACAGTGAGGAATCTAAAGGTATTGTTTTACTAATTTTATCATAAACATTACGGATTATGGCTCACACAGTTATAATGTAACATCAAAATTAGGGTTGTTGAAGGAAATAAAGCAATAGCGGATTTTGCTTCAAATACTGGATTATTGTTTCAGTTTAACAGTTAGTATTTATGCACATTTTTTAACATTCTCTCTTTACTAAATTTCTAGGATGATTTGGAACGCTATCAACCACAGTACTTGATTTCTGTTCCTTTAGTTTTTGAAACATTGTACAGGTAAATCCTCACATTGAATTGATGATATATCATATTGTATCTGTCGTTTAAATTGTAAACCATTCCTCTGTGTGATGCGTGAATTTGGTTTCTGAATGATATTTTGAGGTCAGTGACTGACAAGTGTTTGAAGATTTGACAGGAAAGTTCCTGCAATCTGATATGAGTCCAGGTTTTTGTCATAGTGCTGTACAGAATATGTTGCTTGAAAGCAACCACTTGAACTTAATAAACTAACACTAAGTTGGAATAAAAACTAATAGGAAGAAGTGTACTCTATTAGGAACATAACTTTCATTGGTTTTTGTTGATTGTTTCCTCTGCAGTGGGATCATGAAGCAGATATCTGCGAGTTCTGCTGTTAGAAAGCTTGTGGCACTAACATTCATTAGGGTCAGCTTAGCATATATGGAATATAAGCGTATTTATGAGGTTTGTGCATCTCTTCTTTTTATCTGATCTCCAAAGTGTCAACATGCTTCATCAGGCCTACTGTGATTCTTAATTGCCTTACTCTTTTGTATAACATATCTGTTTTCTTTCCATTTTGTCTTTTCTTGCTTTTGGAATTTGAATTCTTTCTTAATAATTTCTTATTTTATCCAAAATAAAAGTGAAAAGGGTAATGGTCATTTGGAAATGTTTTCATTGAGTGTCTTTAAGATTTCAGGTATTTTAGTTGATTGATGTAAATTACTTGAATGAGGAGGAGCAGCAACACACTCTCTTTCTATCATTGCAATATTATTTCTCACCAAAGATATTTCTTTACTGAATTTCAAAAATGTTTTTAGGGTAAATGTCTAACAATGAACAAGAAGCAGGCCTCCTATGCCTATTCAATGTTGGAGTGGCTGTGGGCCAGAATTATTGCCACATTATTACTTCCGGTTCATATCTTGGCAAAGAAACTTGTCTACAATAAAATCCATTCAGCTATTGGAATATCAAAGGTTTTGGTCTCTTTACTTCATTGTCTTATTATACTTATTACACTTAAATATGTTAGTGGTACGTCTAATATAATCATTTCATTATTTTGTTCTCTAATCTTTTTTATTATCTTGGTCCTTGTATATAAAATTTTTGGTCTCTGCCTACGGAAAGCTTCGTGAATTGACAGTGACTTAAGTATATCTTAACAATTATATATAATATTATCAATTTTAAAAATGAAAAATGAAATATTGACAATTTTATCAATCATCTAACAATCTATTTTTAAGTGTAATATAATTGTTATGAAAATAAATTTTTATATTTATAAAGAAAAAGAAAAAATGAAGAGTAAAATAGGAATTGTTACATAAACGTAAAAATTTGTCAGATGTCAAAATATTTTCCTTCATCTAAAATTTTAACTGAACTAACGTTAACCTTCTTAAATATGTATAAATTAAAAAAAATTATAATGTACTTTCTAAATAATTGGGTAAAAATGAAATAATATTTCAAAAAAATTATAAAAATTTATTTACAAAATTATTAGATGTGAAATAATTTTTATAATATATTATTTTATCATTTAATAAAAAAAAATTTACTTTCGAAAAATTTTCACTTTTTTTTTATCCTTGAACGGAACCTTTCTTATTCGGTCCAGGGTGATTTCACCTTGATTAGACCGAACCAAGTTATAGGTTGAGCCGTTTTATTTTTAGTTACATTTTTTTAACAGTAAAAGATAAATTAATATTAATAAGAATATTTAAGAAGTATTTCAATCTTAATATAAAATACAATATAAATTCAAAGTCCTATTATTTATGACTAGATTCTGCGTATACATAACCCTCTCAAAGTGATAAAAATTCTTACAATTAAGCAATGAATTATCATATATCTGAAAATATATCCAAACAGATAAAACAGTGTACAGTGAGTACACTCAAACCTTAAAAAACACAGTAGAACATCTGTTAAGAATGATAAATCAGCTAATAACTCCCAAAACATCTGAATACTTTTGATCTTCGACATAAATATGACTCTTACACCTCGTAATGTAATATGCTCCTTTTCTAAAGAGAATTCTAAGATGGGTCTTCTATTACTTACCAAACCTGCTGATATCCTACTCTACAACCCAAACATACTTGCTATCATATTTTCAGTTACATCGTTATCTAATTGATCAACCACAAACCAAGTGGGCTTGGATAAGCTCTTATTCGGTTAATCCTAGTCATAACTGTACAAGCGTATTTAAACTTAATTATTTTGTATGTTTTTCTATATCTTTTGTGAAATGGAATGCTGTCTTTCTCTTAAAAATAAGTCCTAGGATGATTATGAAAAAGGAATTCCGGTTATAATATTTCCAGTTTTGAAACAATTAACCACTTAGCAGGAGGATCACATGATGTTAAAACTATGATTAATGATAGCAATGGCCCTAACTAGTCAAATTAGTTTTCATAATTCATATATTTTTAATATTCTTACCTTGGATTACTCCATGAACGAGGCATTTTTATAAGAACTTCTGGCCAAGGGCTTCCAGTGATCTCCCTCTTTTCTCTTTCTGGTGCCTCATCAGTCACTAATGATACAATGAGGGGAGGTCATTCTGGGTTGAATCACCGTTATAAGTAAGAAGTAGAAGTGGAAGATGGTTCCTTCCAGATGTTTACAATGGTCCTTTTGGTTTGATGAAAACAAGAGAATTCTTAAGCAAGGAGTTTATGCAATTCAATATCCCAAGCTTTTTTTTTTTTTTTTTTTTTTTTCTGAAAGAATATAATTGTGCATTGAGTCTCTTGCAAATGAATGAGACATCCTAATGGACAATGGCAACCTACTTGTCTTATTTCCTTTTCACCATATTCTTGGTGGTATTTTAATATTTTTTCTTTTGCCTTTCTTAGGATTAACTTTGATCACCTATCCTGAGTTTGGAGAGAGAGACATTGTTCATTTAAACCATACACCATATATATTGTGTCATTGTTCATGATTTTGGAAATTGTGGTTTGACGAGAGAAGCTTCTTGGTTCTGTACAGGCTGGAATCAGTGGAGGTGGTAGTTTGCCGTGGGAAGTCGATAAGTTTTTTGAGGTCTGATATTTCAAACATGTGTAACTCGTAACAAACTTTTTGGAATCTACTTGGCCACTTCACATTGGTGCTTCTTTTATATCGTGCAGGCAATTGGTGTCAAAGTACAAAATGGATATGGTTTAACAGAAACTTCCCCAGTTGTTGCTGCTCGACGGCCTGGTTGTAATGTAAGCAACTTATTTAATTCATCGAAAATTGAAGAATGTTGACAGCATTCTATTTATTATTTGGTGAAATTCATGTGTGACTCACTCACTATTTAATGGGACAAATTCACTCAATAATAAAGTGAGTTAAAATAGTGTATTTGAAAATTTGATAGTAATCAGTTACTAAAATTCTGTAGTTTCCGTTTGGTCTTTTACTTTTTTAGTGAAATTCTTTAAGAGAACAATGTCCATCCTGTGGTGCATTTATCTGAGAATGTTACAGATACAATGTTCTGAAGGTTCTTGGATCTATTGGGCATCCAATTCATCAAACAGAATTCAAAGTTGTAGATTCTGAAACGGATGAAGTTCTTCCACCTGGTTCAAAGGGAATTTTGAAAGTCAGGGGTCCACAAGTGATGAAAGGATACTTCAAGGTAATTTGCATTGTTAGAGTGAGAACATTTCTTTGCAAATATACTGTGTGGGGGTGTAGGGGGAGGGGAGAGAGAAAATGCCTTCATATCAGTTTTGTTTCTTACAGCAAATTTATGGGAGATTCCTTTGCAGTTAAATTTTTCTTGTGCGTGTACAAAATAATTGAGGAAATGGCAACATAAGAGTAAGAGATGGCTTATGGTATATTACTAATACACATAAAGGAATTGATCTCTACACCTTCTATGTTGTTTATGTCATCATCTGTAATTTTGTATAATTAAGCCAGCTCTTATTGACGTTTTCTACTGATGTTTTCTGGATGAAATTGTAATAGTTATCTGTCTTTGTATTAGAATCCTTTAGCTACAAGTCAGGCCTTAGATGGGGATGGATGGCTGAATACTGGTGATATAGGGTGGATTGCTCCCTATCATTCAACTGGGCGGAGTCGTCACTCTAGTGGAATGATTATTGTGGAAGGCCGTGCCAAAGACACTATCGTACTTTCGACAGGTAAGTACAAGTTTCACTAAAATGCAATCTATTTATCATAGAATGTTAGAATTTGTATGTCTGTATGAACGCTTTTATATAATTTTCATCCATTACAGATGTGAAACAAAGCACATAGCCAATAAAAGGAACTTTTAGAAAAGTTCTTTATAACTCATACTCGTAAAATTCTTTTTATCTTAAATCATCTAACCCTCCCCATAACTACAAAGGTGAAAGCCTTCTTCACTTGTGCTGGCCATCTTATATATATATATATATATATATATTATATGTG
>Ga0209700_103348_pt1 | contig 30906 bp, 19 predicted proteins | sample SiratroredBW_FD_187528 | JGI IMG/M metagenome (GOLD analysis project Ga0209700, IMG submission 187528) | Root nodule microbial communities of legume samples collected from California, USA - Siratro red BW (SPAdes) (version 2) | ecosystem: Host-associated > Plants > Roots > Nodule | place: USA...
TATATATATATATATATATATATATAATTGGTAATCTTTTTCGTGTCTGAGTTTTGAAATGGTTTTTGTGAGCAAAGGGAAGCTAAAATGGAGTTAGACTTAACACCAAAGAAAGCAGAAGCATTGTTTGAGGGAGATGGTGGAGGTTACTACACTTGGTCAATGCCACTTTTGGCTGAGAAAAAACTGGGTGCAGGTCGCCTTGTTCTTCAGCCTCGTGGCTTTGCTTTTCCCCATTATGCAGATTCATCCAAAGTAGGTTATGTGATTCAAGGTCAGTGCCCTTATCTTTGCTATTTCCCCCTCATGCTATTACATCGAATTCACTGTTATTGTTACTGTATTTTTATGGACATGTGTAGGGACTGATGGTGTAGTTGGGATAGTTCTCCCCAACAGCAGAGAAGAGCTGGTTCTGAAACTGAAGAAAGGAGACGTTATACCAGTACCTATTGGAGCTGTCTCGTGGTGGTTCAACGATGGAGACTCAGATCTCATCATTGTTTATCTTGGAGAAACTTCAAATGCTCTTATTCCTGGTGTATTCACCTATTTCTTTCTAACTGGGGCTATAGGAGTTATAGGAGGCTTCTCCACTGATCTCACAAGCAAGGTATATGGCTTGGACAAAGATGAGGTGGAAAAGCTCACAAAGAGCCAAACTGGGATTTTGATCATCAAACTAGACAAAACTCAAACTTTGCCTAAACCCCAAATGGAGGTTACTAAAAAGCTTGTGTATAATATAGATGCTGCAGAGCCAGAAAATGTTGTGGAAAATGCTGGGTTGGTCAAAACCTTAACAAAGAAAGAATTTTCTTTTATTGAGGATGCAGGGTTAAGCGTGATCAGAGTAAAACTTGAACCCTATTCTACTAAGGCTCCATCATACCCAGTTGTTCCTACGAGTCAGTTGATTTACATTGCTAGAGGAAGTGGGAAGATTGAAATTGTGGACTTCAATGGAAAGAGTGTGTTAGACACTCAAGTTGAGGCTGGTGATTTGCTTGTGGTGCCACAGTTCTTTGTGGTTGCTCAAGTTGCTGGTGAAGAAGGAATGGAGAGTTATTCCACTGTGACAACAACAAAGTAAGTTGTTGGGACATGATTTTAATGGCTTGCAATAATTGATTGATTATGTTATAATAAAGTATGACAAAAAAATGTTTGATTGTCCTTGCAGACCTTTGTTTGAAGAGTTGGCTGGAAAGGGGTCCATTTGGAGCGTTTTATCACCTACACTGCAACAAGTGTCTCTTAATGTGGATTCTGATTTTCAGAAGTTTTTCATAACCAAGATCAATGAATCTTCCAATCTCATCCCACCGACTCCTTAATTCGATATGTGTGATGCACGTGTGGTCTATTGATAAATCTGGTGTATTAGTTTATTAATAATTTTGAGATGATGGTGATGTTGATAGATGTGGAATTCTAAGTTTATATTTTTATATGAAAATTATTTGCTTGATGTATTTGACCCTCGATCGAGATAGGGATGCAAGTTATGTTTTATTTTTTTAAGTTTATCTTTTTTATATGAAAATTATTATAGCTTGATGTATTTGACCCTCTAGATAGGGATGAAAGTTTGTGTTTTATTTTTCTTTTAATACTACTACATGTTGTTTTGTTATTTTTTTGAAGGGAATATTTTCATAAAAACAAATGTTTACGTTTTGTTCAATAATAAATGGAAGAAAAGGGAATGTGGTAACCCAATAAGTAATTACAATGATATTTTTTATTTTTGAAAGAATATTTTGTTTTAATTGTATAAAACTTTATATCTTCATATAAATTATATCAATGTGTATATAGTGATAGTAAGTTATCACTGGTTTGCGTGGAAAGACACTACCCATATATATATTGAGGAACATTTTATTCTAATTTGAAGTAGATTTTTTTTCTCAAAATTTAATCGCCAAACGATTACTAAATGGAAAGAAGAGGAAGTAAACTACAAGGAAGAATAAACTCATCTCTTTAAAATTGTGACATTCTTCGTGATTTACAAAATGAAAGACACATATTATCATAAAAATGGTTTATTTGAATTTTAAATGCAAAATAATCAATGATAACATCAATATCAATGGTCAATAACATGCCTTTTTTTTGATGGATAAAATTGTGAAACCATTCAATCTTTCTTGTCATACGGATAATATTAAAAGGTTTTTAGTTTTAGCTTTGAAATTTTAAGCAATTGAAACATTTGGATAACAATCTACCACTTTGATGAACTCAGGGATTCCAATAGACGTCATTAACAAAGTCATTTTTAATTTAGAAAAAAAAAATCACTACAACAAAATTTGATTTTAACGGGGGCGCCACGTGGCGTGACGCAGCGGCACGATGCGGTGTGAAGTGGGGCGAAACGATGTGAAGAGGAGCGGTGGGGAACGGCGAGGGGAGGAGCGGTGCGGTTCAAAGATTCGTAGCCACACCTCAGTTGTCCTGGTATTTTCTTAACTAAATATGTTTAAGTGAAGACATAATAGGAGAAGAATTAGCATTTCGCTGTTGCCAATCTCATAAATTTCTCTCTCCATTTCTAATCTCAATTGTACTTTCGCAGTATTTTGTGACTTTGTAGATCATATAGATCAAATTTGCATCTAACGTTCGTCGATTTCTCTTCATTCATCATCACATACTATTATTGTTCCACATGATTAATGAGAATAATGCAAAACAAAACTAACGCGAAAAAAGAAGAAAAGAAACACTTTATATCGTGTTAATGTGCATGATAATAACAAAACTTGAAAGAGAGGGAGAGATTGTGACATTATTACCTTCATCAAAACAGGGCATGACTTATATATATATATTTATTCTCTTTTGTTTTCTTTGATACTTAGAGGAAAGAAAGAGATTTGTATATTTTGATGTGCTATGTCATGCAGTGTGTGCTGAACCTTACATGTTAGTTTCTTAGTCATGCTATTTCATCCCATTTAAAGTTGTGTACCAGTGAAGCAGGTGGGATTAGTTCTTGATGCAGGAATAGAGGAGGAACTACGGGTCAAATGATGTATGTAGCCGACCTCATCTACTGAGACAAGGCTCTTGTTGTTGTGAAACTTAAGCCATTCTGTATTTTCTGCCAATTTTCCATTCACTAGACATACAATTTGGTTCTTCAGCCGAAGGTTTTTCTACAATAAGAGATGCATGTGAGTGTTGTTGATCTTTTGGGACATCTTGAAGTCATATAGTGTGAGCTCACCATTCAATTTAATTCCTGAATTTGACTTACATAGCATCAAATTTTACAGGTAGAGAAGTGGCTTGATCCAGAAACTGGCCAATCAACTGGGAGGATTAAGCACGCTGATTCTTTACTTAGAGCTGTGAATACTTTAGTGAAGAGATCAAAAGTAAATGTCATTGCTGTTGTTGGACGTTTCCCAGATGATGAAATTGATGATGTAGATGACTATCGACAGGGAATGGTATGGCAATAAATCTAGAAGAATATAATTTGATTAATTTGTGCATGTTCTATAAGATTAAAATAAGTCATGGAGGGGGTTGTTTCTTTTTCTTGGTTCTTTCATATTCACCATATCTGTGATATTTGTTGTTGAAATGTAACCGGACGTTAAAAGATTCTACCTGCATCTTGTCACTGTCCTCTAAATTCCAACAAGTATTTGTTCTGTTTTTCCTTAATTATTCTTTTGAACATTCCTCAGTCATTCCTTTGTATGGTCAGGAGTTCAGGAATGAATCTTGTATTTGGTTACTTACACAGTGACACTTGCTTCCCCTTTTTTACCTTGTTTAGTGGATAGACCTATTAGTGGAGTCGAGGCAGTTATAAGTTATCAACTAGTGAAGAAGTTCCAAATTCCTTGTGCACATGCTCCTGCAATGTCTCCACTTCCCCTGAGCCTATTTCCTGGCCCGAAATCAGCTGCTGAGGAGGTTGGTAAACTCTAAATATCAAATCATTTGACATTTTTTCAACTATATTAGAACGGTGTGGCTACCACTTTTAGAACTAACTGTTAGGTTAAAGTATCATGTCAAAACCATTCATCTATGAATTATAATTTTAGTTATTACTTTGAACTGTCTTTTCCTCTCATCCGAGTTTAGTAACCCAAAACTTGTAATTTTTTAAGAGTATGATTGATTATTTTAGTGACTAAGCAGGCATGCATGTTAAATTTGCTATTCATATGATAAATTTTCTGAAGCTAATGTTGTAATATATTTTTTTCATCAGTTAAAAGAATCTGATATCTTATAGTTTAGTGTATATTTTAATTAAACTCAACATATGTGTGTGTAGTGTATAAGATTGGCATTTCTACTAGCTGCTTTTTAACATTTCTTGTATTAAATTATTAAGACGATTTTCTTCTCATTATATATAAATGAGGATTTCTCATTCTGCACGTTTGATGGATAATAGTTCTTCTAGATAACTTGCTCTTTATCAAGCACATTGGGTATACCTTCATACCACAATACTTGGTCAAGGACTCCAAATCCTTGGAAAAAGGGTGCATATTGGCAAATGATGTGGATTCAATCCTTCCCAAAGATGCTTGTGGAGGGGATGCCTGTCTTGTTTTTGCTAGAAATAAAAGCAAAAAGGTATACATACAAACATATTAGCTTTTTTTCCTTATTTGTATTAATCAAACTTAGTAGCAAAAACAACAATTATCTCCTTATGGTATTTTAGCTTTCATCCACTGACCAAATCAAACTGTCTAAGTAGCAAAAACACCATTGTTTCGTTATTCATGATGGTGTACAATTTTCTTGCAGCCATTTATAATAATCGTGGAAGAAAATGAAACTGTTATTGATGATACTGCAGATAAATTTGGTCTTGAAGTGGTACGTAATTTTTATTCTGTAAATTTGTTATTTTAGAAGATGTGAATAAATTTATGATCTTTATCTGATTCAATCAAAACTCTGGAGAAACAATTGACAAAAATTCTAGTTATTATATTTAAAGTTTGCTCAACAAAGAATAAAATGGGTTTTGCAAAAGTTAAAATAAATAGATAATAAGCAGACACGTAAAATAATAACGTGTCCATTTTGGGCCACTAAGACCAAGTTTCTTATTGTTGGTGCTTAAGGGACATAAAATTCAGTGTAGGCACCATCTAGACAGTCCATTTTTCTTCTGTTACAATTGAAATGAGAACATTTTGGTTGATAAATTATCATTCGGCGGATACATGTATCAATGCCATTGGACTTATTGCAGCTCACAAGGCAAGCATTTTTTTTTGAGTGTTCTGTTTTGTTGGATCAATTACAGATCATTATTATTTATAATCAAATGTTTCAAATTCTAGGGCTTGTCTTTTGGTCCTTACTCTTTCCATATGTGAAAGAAAATCATAGTTCTTATATTATGTTACACCTTGATTAAAACAAGAAAAAAACTAGTTTGACATTACTATTCATATTATATTTTCATTTGACACTGCATTTTATTAATAAAATATTATATATAAATAAAATAATAAATATATTAGTGTTAAATGGTGTCAAAAATGAATAGTGGTGTCAAAATATCACTACTCTTAAAACAAACATATGCTATAGACTTGTGTTGTCCTCTGTTCATTTCATTTTATCAAATATTTTATTTTTATTTTTATAAGAATGTTTAAGTTTTGATATTATTTAAATTTGACTAATTTATTTTGTGTTCCAATAGGTTTCTATACTAATATCATAAGTTAATGAAACGCAGATACTGATATTTTATTTTTTAAATTATCATGGAGAATTGTCTAGGGACTTTGCTATATTTCAATTATCATAGGTAAGGTTTAAATCTTAGTTAAATTGATAAATTTTTTATTTTCAATTTTAATAGTGCTAATTATGATTATTTTTTATATATTAGGTATTTGACCAATGAAGCGTATCTATCGAAGAAACAAATAATCAAATGATTGAAGAATGTTATTCAGTATTTTCATTATGTCTAATTTTATTAGTGAGAACAAATGATACTATTATTTCATTAGTTTTAATCTTTATATTTTGTTGTTTATATTATTTTACCTTAGAGTTATATATTTTGTTTATTATTCCTTTACGAAAGTTATATTTAATTATAAATACCATAAATTTAAAATCTTTGCCTTTTATCATTTTTTACCTGATTCAGAATTTATATAAAATATAACGCACTAAAAAAAATACAACAGATGAAATTAACTAGGTTAAGAACCTAGCAAGAGGAGAGGTTGTTGGCAGTAAGGGTTTTGGAAACCGTTGACAATAGCGGAGGTTTTGTAAACTACTGACAGTAACAGGGATTTTGAAAACTGCTGACAATAGCGGGAGTTCTGAAAACTGCTGACAGTAACGGGGTTCTAGAAATCGCTAGCAGTAACAAGGATTTCAAGAACTGCAAGAAAGTAGTCCATTAACGACGCTTCATCCACCAGGAAAAAAGCAAATCACAGATAACACATTAAGTAGGAGTTAAAACCATCGAAAACGCTAAAAATAATTCTAGTTAAAATTAATTTTTGTTATATGAATGATTTAAATCAATACTTAGTAAATTGTCACGAGAAAAGATATAATAATCATTTAAGTTGCCCTTATATTTAAATTAGGTAATAATTATAAATTGTATTATAAAAAATATATTATAGATAATGTAATTTAAAATTATATAATTAAAAATATGGTTAAAAATCATGTAATTCAAAATTATATTCTAAATTACGTAATTTGAAAATTATAAATTATATTATCAAAATATATATTATAAGTAGTTTTAAATTGTGTACTTCATAAATATTCTTAATTTCATAGTTTAAAATGTTGTTTAAAATTGATCAGGAAATATTATAATATGAATACATTAATTTTTTCTATAGATGTGAAAGAAAAAAATGTCTATGATATAATATAAATAATAGGATGTCTCACGTACTTTTAGAAGAAATAGTTTAGAAAATAATGTGAGTGGGTGATGTTAAATCGACATACTTATGACATGTTATTGAACAAGTAATGTTAAATGGTCAAGGAAATGTTATGATCAAAACAAAACAAGCATACAATAAAGTATCAAATCAATATCTCTTTCTTTCTATCGAGTACCAAATATATAATAAAGTATCAAATCAATATTTCTTTCTTTCTCTCGAGTACCAAATATATCTCTTATTTAGCTAACATATTTAACTATCGTGTGTACAACGGTATAAACATGTTTAAAATAAGAGAATTCAGTACTAAGATTTTAATCTGGGTGCATGTATAAGTCTATTTACGAATGTTTAACTTAATGTGTACTATGAACATATCATTTGTAACAAGTTTACATTTGATACAATTTTATTAAAATAGTCAAATTTTCAAATAAATTTTATAATTGGTACGTAACAAGTTTACATTTGATACAATTTTATTAAAATAGTCAAATTTTCAAATAAATTTTATAATTGGTACGAAATGATACTACAATTTAGCGAGTTTTTTTTTTCAAGACTCATCAACAAGTTACAAAGAAATTTATTTAAAAAGCTTACTCTTTAATTTATACTTAAAAAAAATTACATGTGATCATTTCAATTAATTAATTAATATATTATAAACGTTAAAATTGGAAATTATTTATGATAAATAATGAATGGTGTTAACATTCAAAACAAAACAGTTCTCACCCATTTTTCACACGTTGATCAATCATATCCAATTTTATTTCTAATAAAAAAGAAATTTAAACAATTTATCATTTTCTATTTTTTTTTGTTTTTCACTTTCTTTTGACACAAAAAATATGTTCGTTGACATATAACAGTTGTTTGGTGAAATAATTTCAATGTTAATTCATATTAATATTTATCACAATCCAGGTTTATTCTCACAATTACTTTAGTAGTGAAATGGTAATGTTATCTTATAAATTCTAAAATAAAAAAATTATAAAAATATAATTTTGAATTTCAAACATAGTATATCTTGTCGGTTCAGTTAAGTCCTTCCTTTCTCTAATTCTTTCATTAGTTTTTACATAATATTATTTTAATTTGATTGTTTGATTGTTATTAGGTCATTTTTCAATTCCAATTTTGTTTTATCATTCTATATTGTATATTTATGCGTGTCTCTATTTAAGGACTTAAAAGAGTAGGCTGAGGAATTAGGAATCAGAGTTTGTGTTCGTTTTTGAGTGTATCAACATCAGGTAAAAATAATATCAGATTGATAAAGTGATCTCAAAATTATTTTCTTTTTTATTACTGTTTAATTAATTTTAAAATAATTAGTGCATATTTAAGAAAGAACATTATAAATTTATAATTTATAAATTAAATTTAAAGGATTACCTAAAGACAGGACCCAAAGATAGAAGGAAACTTTAGACTTCAAGAAAAGATATTATATCAAAGTTTATTGTTTTGACAATAAGGTTTTATCTTTTTAACTGTATGTTTTGACAATAAGGTTTTATCTTTTTAACTCATATCGTTTTATATACTTATAAGTTATATATATATTATAGTTTTTAATTTTATATACAAATATGTCAACTATAAGATATGAATGAGATTATTCAAAATTTTAAAAAGATATTTTTAGTTTTTTTATTTAGTATTAAAAAATTAAAGTCATTGGTTTGTGTACTTTTGAAGCAAAAATGTCTAAACCTTGAAAAATATTTAAAACATGATAATTTGTTGGATCTTGATGGCTTAAATTTATTTTTATAATTAAATATCTTAAAAGAAATTATAGAATTGAAAAAATGATAAATCAATTGACATTCTTAATTATGTAAAAGGAATATTTTTTTTCAAACAAATATATAACATATAAAATAATGTTAACAATTTCAGTATCAATTGTTTCAAAGAAGTTTTTCAAAACTTAAACTAATCAAATCTTATTTAAGATCAACAATGTCTTTATTTTCTATTGAAAATGATATTTTAGATGAGATTAATTATGGTAATTTAATAGATAATTTTACATCACAAAAAATTTAAAAAATAAATTTTAAATAAAAATATCATAATTTTATTAATTTAAAAAAGATCTCACCTTTTTAATTTGTTTTAGGTTCCTTCTAATTAAGAAAGATGGTTAATATCAAAGTATTTTTTTATTGAAATTTAATATTAAAAATAAAAAAGGACATTAAAAACAATTTCCAATTAATTGAAAATGGCATCTATTTAAATGTAATTGTTTTTTGAAACAAATAAACCTTTTAATTCAACAAAATTAATTATAATTTACTTATATTTAAATTCAATTAAATTTTTAATTATAATATAATCAAAGGATCAAAGTTTGACTTAAAAAACTATATTATTTACCATAGTCAATTTAAGTTTTGTCATATAAAACATTTAATTACAAATATAATAATTTTTAAATAATATAAATAGATGATAATTTTAAGATTTGTAGTTTGATTTTTATTGTGCATCTTCCTATTATTAGAGTGTCTTTATATGAAGTTGGACAATGTTATAAGAGATAAAAAACTATAATTAGGTGAACCATTTTAGAAGTCTTATTGGCCTTATAAAAACATTTTTTTCATACATTGTGGGTTTGAGTAAGATATCAAAGATACGATGATTTCAACATGCAATATAATGAAAAAAAAAATGAAATATCGTTGCTTAAAAGTTAATGATAGAATCACCTACACCAAATAAACATATTCTTAGAATTTTGAAAAGAATTCACTATTAAAAAAATATTGACAGTGACTAAAAAATCGATCACTAAATGACCAAAATCGGTCACTAATTAAAACAATTATCGAATTACTGATCAAACGCGTCAGTCGCTATTTTACTGGTCGTTGATGTATAATGACTGATTCTGTGACCCATTTTAAAAATATTTAAAAAATTTCTAAATAACGCAAGACCCCTTGAGAGAACCTATAGCCATCAAACTAAAACAACTTTTCTACCATGTTACGATTATTATTATAGTTATTATTACAAATTATAATTATAATTATTATTAATATTATAATTATAAATATTACTATTATTATAATTGTTATTATTATTATTATTATTATCATTATTAATATTATTATTATTGATATTATTATGATTGTTAAGTTAGAACTTGATAATTGAGAGAAAATCAAAGAAAACTTAACAATAATTGTTATAATAATAATAATTATTATTATTGTTGCTATTATTACTACTATTATTAATAATATTATTATTATCATTATTAATATTAATATTAATATTAATATTATTATAATTATTGTAATAATAATAATTATTAAAGTATAGTGATCGATTTTGTGACTGATTCTTTGATTGATTCTGTGACCGAATCTGTGACCGATTTCTGTAACTGATTCTGTGATCGAATCTGTGACCGATTTTGTGACCGAATCTGTGACCAATTTCTGTGACTGATTCTGTGACTAATTTTGTGACCGATTCTGTGACCAATTTTGTGACCGATTCTGTGACCAATTTTGTGACTGAATCAGTGACCAAATTTGTAACCGATTTTTTCGATCACTGATTCGGTCACTAAAAGTGACCAATTTTTTCGTTCACCGATAGTGACTGATTTTTTTGATTACTAATTTGAGTCACTATTTTAGAATTTTCTAACAGTGATTTAATATACTTAAGAAAAAGAACAACAAAGAGTTTAAAACGAGAAAAAACAAGGAAAAGATAAATACTTTGAGATAAAGAATACTTAAATGAATGAGAAAGTCAAAAGTTAAAACTTGATAATTGAGAGAAAATTAAAGAAAACTTAACAATTTCCTATTTATTACTAATCCTATTTATTACTAATCCTTTATATAACAGAATTTATAAGTCTATTTATTAATATTTAGATGTAGGGGTATGTATAAGTCTATTTACGAAATGTTTACAAAACCTATACTATAAGCATCATATTTTTAACAAGTTCACATTTGATACAATTTTATTAAAATAGTCAAATTTTCAAATAAATTTTATAATTGGTATGTAATGATACTACAATTTAATGAGTTTATTTTTTTCAAGACTCATAAACAAGTTATAAACAAATTTATTTAAAAATCACCCCACCATTTTTAATCTAATGTTTTTCTTCTTTAACTCACCTTTATCCATTTTTATTCAACTCTTTAATTCATATTTAACTCCAACACAATTAACAGAAATATGATTATCACAATTAATTTATTAACATATAAACGTTAAAATTGGAAATTGTTTAGGATAAAGAGAGTATTATATATAACAAATGGTTGTGTTATTTTTTTTCATGTGGTTTGAGAATATGGAATCATGTGCAAAGTTTTTTGGAGAAAGGAAGACGTCGTAGCCGACACATGCACTGAGACGACGGCTAACGCCTCCAGCTAGCCACATAAACCAACCACACAAGATAACTCTAACGAACACAACTCTCACCAATTTTTCACATTAAAATATTTACAATGTGTGAATCTATTTTAATATAACATTGTCGATCAATCATATCAATTTTATTTCTAATAGAAAGGATTTTAAGGAACTTTAAACAATTTATTATTTTACATTTGTAAACTCCTTTTTTGACATAAAAAATATCATTTTGTTTAACAGTTGTTTGGTGAAATAATTTCAATGTTAATTCATATTAATATTTATCACAATACAGGTTTATTCTCACAATTACATTAATAGTGAAATGGTAATAAAAGTACATTGTTATCTTCTAAATTCTAATATCAAAATAAAAGATATATAGTACTTTTTTGAATTTTAAACATACTAAATCTTTTGGGTTCTTTCCACCTCATGAATGCCACAATCTTTTGATGAGTGTGAAAACACACAACCCCATGTGCCCTAGATTGGCGTTTCTTTATCAATCTATCAATTGATTTTGAATTTTGGGGGTAAGTTTGTTGAGGGTAGGCTAGTTAGATTTGCGTGTGGTTTTAGAAGTTCGACTCAATTGTTTCTGAATACATCGTATTGCGTCATTGGAATGTTTATAATCTGAAAAATGATATACACGTTTTCTCTTCTTACACACAAAATTTCTAACTTAATTGTCAAGAGCCATATCTATATATAGCCCTTCGGCTTCATGTCTTGGCCAGACCAGACCGTGGATGCACCTAATTATTGAGTTTGCTGCTTTTTCTTAGTTTCTTTTCTTCATTAGCTATCACAGAAAAGAAAAGTTCTCTTCTTTTGTGTTCCTGTCGCCTTTAAATCTGAGGTACATATATACACGACTCATTATGAATATGTTTTCAGATGTTTTATGTGTTCTAAGATAAAGGGTTACAATATTTTAGAGCCACATGTTAAGTTATAGCATTGGATTGTTATATACACTCATGCATGCGACTTCTGCTCATTTGATTTAACATATCTACTTCATTTAACTAACATGCATTAAAATATTTGAAATATTGTTCGTGGACAAAGGGAAAACAAATTCAATGGAGTTGGATTTAACACCAAAATCAGCACAACCATTTTTTGTTGGAGATTACTACATTTGGTCAGGTTCTGAAATGGCAATTCTGGCTAGGACTAATATGGGTGCTGGTCGTGTTGTGATTCACCCTCGTGGCTTTGCCCTTCCTCATTATTCTGATTCATCCAAGATAGGTTATGTCGTTCAAGGTAAGAACCCACATATGCTTCTACATCTTTATTACTACAGCAAGTTTTACTAAAAATATTTCACCGAAAAAATAGTGAAAAATTCATCATATCCTTATAACTTCCCAGAAAATCCTTGAGTTTCATATCATTGAATTAATGGTTTTAATTTCTTGGAACGTTTTTTTATGGTATTAGAACTTTGTTTGTTATTGAATGAAAATACCTGAATTGTATGGCACACGTGCAGGAACTGATGGCGTAGTTGGGATGGTACTCCCTAACACTGAAGAAGAGGTGGTTTTGAAGCTTAAGCAGGGAGATGTTGTGCCAGTACCTGTTGGAAGTGTCTCATGGTGGTTCAACAATGGAGACTCAGATCTCATCGTTCTTTTTCTTGGAGAAACTTCAAAGGCTCTTATTCCAGGTCAATTCACCTATTTCTTGCTAACTGGAGCTCTAGGAGTTATAGGAGGTTTCTCAACTGAACTCACCAGCAAAGTATATGACTTGGACAAAGATGAGGTTCAAAAGCTCACAAAAAGTCAAACTGGGGTTTTGATTGTGAAACTAGACGAAAGTCAAACAGTGCCTGAACCCCAAATGGACATGACCAAGAAGCTAGTCTACAACATAGACGCTGCATGCGCACAAAATGTTGTTGACAATGCTGGATTAGTCCAAACTTTAACTGAGAAAGAGTTTCCTTTTATCGGGAAAGTAGGGTTGAGTGTGATTAGAGTAAAACTTGAACCTGGTGCAATTAAGGCACCCTCATACCCAGCAGCCACTGTGATTCAATTGATTTACATTGCTAGAGGAAGTGGCAAGATTGAAATTGTGGGCTTCGATGGAAAACATTCGTTAGACACTCAAGTTAAGGCTGGTGACTTGCTTGTGGTGCCACAGTTTTATGTGGCTGCTCAAATTGCTGGGGAAGAAGGCATGGAATGTTACTCCATTGTAACAACTACAAAGTGAGTTTTTGTTGAGTTTTCATGTAACATTTTTTACGTAAAGTATGCAGTGACATGAAAATATTATTTGAAAGTAAGATCTGATACGATTATATTATTTGCAGGCCTTTGTTTGAAGAGTTGGCAGGGAGGGGATCAATCTGGGGCAAGTTGTCATCTTGGGTGCAACAAGCTGCTCTCAACATAGATTCAGAGTTTGAGAAGTTGTTCATATCTAAGATCAAGAAATCCACTGATCTCATCCCACCCTCTTATTAGGTGTTTGATGTTGATTGAGAGACAAGGATGATGAAGTAGCAACTTGTCGTTATGTTGTATTGCTTTAGTTTTGTGCTTCTGCAAGGGTGACATGCATTTCCATATATGTATGTTTTAAAAGTGAATAAATTAATGTATTTCAAACTTAATTTAATATTTATTATAATAATAATAATAATAATAATAATACTTCAAACATTATATATATATATATATATATATATATATATTAATATTTCATATTAAATAAAATAGTTAGAAATGTTGCAATATAAATGTTATGATTCCATCAATTCCAAAGTTGTGGTAGTTGTAGACACTAGTTTCTAAATTGTTTTTGATGAGTTAGCACATAATAATAATCTTCCACTATCTTTCGATGTATAGTTTGATCTTTCTTAATCTGTTTATTGATTTTTTTTCGTTTGTGTTACATTGCTTTTTTTGTGTGTGGTTATGTATTGTGGTTGAAAAAGAAGTTGTCGGTTTTCTTATCTAACAAATTTTAATACTAATTAAGAAAAATAGCTAATATCAAAGTGTTCTTTAATTTAATTAATTTTTGAAAGAAATAAACATTTGGATTGAACAAAATTACTTACAATTTACTTATATTTAAATTCAATTAAATTTTAATTATAATTTAATCAAGGACCAAAGTTTGACTGATAAACTATATTATAATATTTGTGTTCAAGTTTTATTAAGTAAAACATTTTCAATACAGTAACTATAATATATCAATAACCAAAACATAATACTTCTTGAATTAATAGTCATGGTATTGACCAGTTTAAAACATCTTGACACACTATATTACTCTACGAAATATAGTGAGTACATTACTAAAGATGCAGCTATAGATGCTTAGATTGATAAATATATTAATAGATGCTTAAATTTGGATAAAAAAATGAATTTCCTCTCCAAACTTAGAGTAAACCTTACTTAGAATAGTAATAGTAGGAGAAATATTTTACAAAGGTTTTATTGGTTTTTGTAAAAATATTTTTTTGCATTAATTGTAGGTTTAAATAAAGAGAAATGAAATTTTGATAATTTTGTGTGTATCATATTTGAGGAATTGTTTTATTTTTCAGAAAAAAAAAAACAAAAAGATTGAATCAGAATGAATAGATTTGGAAGAGGTGTGGAAAAGTACTGACATGTGTGAAAAAAGCACAAACAATCTGGGCTATTTATAGGATTTGGAATGATACACATAGGCTTGCAGCAATAGAGCTTTTTATTTCGAGTTTAACAAATGTTTTTATTTTTTAATATCGTATTTAAAAGTATCAAAAGTATTACCCCACCATTACTTGCCTATACTTTTTAATTATTTTCTTCCATTCAATAGAAAACAATAAAGTTTGCTATTTAAAATTAAAAATTCAACAAAAATAATTTTAATAATTAATAAAAATGTATTTTAGCCTTTAAACGATAAATTCTAAATAAATTATAAAAAATATTAATAAATTATTTTTGTTAGAGTCTTCTTTCCTTTCTTATTTTTTCTGTCCTTTTTTTCTAGCAAATTTTTTAAACTGGTATAATTAGTGAACATTTAAACTGGTGTATTTTTTTATTTATTTATAAATATGGGTAAATGGTGCATATGATATTATTGTGAAAAAATCGTCACCATTTAATTTAATATTAAATGAAATGGTGAAAAAAAGAATACAATTTTAGTGTCACAATTTCAATTAATGAATTAATTAAAATTGTGAGAATACTTTAGGGTGATTAATATTCTTCACTCATTCCTCCTTTATTTCATGTGTGGTGTGTTGCTACTATGCAACTAAAATAAATAGATTAAAATAAAAAATGATGTTAGTATGAGATTTATATATTGAATTAAATTAAGAGTAAGTTTGATGTTAAAAATAAAAATTAAATTAAATTAAAATTTAGTAATAAAATATATTTAGCAAAATTTAGTAATATAGAAATAATTTAAAATAAAATTATGATTTAGCAATAAATTTAGAATGAAAATTTTGAAAATATTATATAAATTTTTAAATAAATTTATTATTACTTTTTAAATTGTATCTATTAGTAACTAAACATATTTATATATTAGAAACTAAATTCATAGCAAATAATTCTTTTTCTTAGCATGTAACCATTATTTTATTCAAATTAACTTTATATTTATTTCAATTACTTAATTAAAATTAATTTCAACCATTATATATCTATCAATAAATAAAATGACTTTATAACTGTGTATTTATTTTAGTTACACATTAACATGGAAAAAACAAATGAGGGATAGGTGAAGAATATTAACCACCCTATAAATAGTGTAATATTTTCACCATTTTAATTAACTCATTAATTAAAAATTTTGATGATTTCATTTAATCTTAAATTAATTATTGCAATAGAGTTATCATTCCTTCACAACAATATATGTCTAAATGCACTATTTATCTATATTCAATAATAAATAAATAAAATGCACTATTTAAAGAATTTAAGATAAAAAATACATTGAGAAATTTGTCTGCTTCTCTTTACTCCAATTCCTAGGTTAAAAGCTTGGTTTTTGTACTTTTTGTAACATCTTATTTTAGTTTAGTAAATATTTTTATTTGAAAAAAATAAGAGTTAAAATTTTATTTTATATTGAACATAGGTAAAATTTTATTTATAATATATTTATATTTATATCAATATTAAATTTTTCTATTTAAAGTTTAAGTAATATTTAATAAAAGATGGAATAAAATCATAAACACCCCTAGATATACATTCAGAAAGCAAAGGTTGGCAACTGGATAAACAAAAAACAGTAGCCCTATCACCCTCACCACAAAGAAACTATGCAAGTTTCAATCTATTTCTAATAATAATAATAAAAAAAAAACAGAAGCTTTTACATTTTCTTTTTAATCAAAGTACATCCATCCATGTAAATCTTTCCAGAAACGTTCTAATTTTAATTTTTAAAGTCGCAGGAAGAAAACATCCTGGAATGGTTTAACAGGCAAGTTTTATCATAGAATGTTTTCAAATAATTAAAAACTAATTCTAAATTATATATTTTGTAATGTATTTTGAAATATACTCTTTTATCAATGTTAACAGAATGTGTAATGTTGAAATTTTTTGAATATATCAACTAAAATTTCCAAAAAGTATAAAGATTTTAAAAAATTATTTTTATTATTTCATTGTCATGATAGGGGTACTGGAATCAATTATGAAGGTGTCAAAATATCTCCCAAATTGAAATTGGCTAACTTCTACATTCTATGTGATTGGGCTTTAGAAATACCGAATCAGAGTGATTCTTCCTACACCTCCATAGTGACTTCCTGCACCTCCATAATTTAAAAATATTCTCATTTTAGCCTTGAAGAAAAGACGAAAATAGCCTTCATTCATAGTAACTATCATTCATTTTTTTTTCCACTTTGCAGGTTGCACAAACCGCAATACAATTAAAAAATAAACGCATTGCGGGTTGTACAACCCACAATTATATTTTCTGCACCTTTTACATTGCGGGTTGTAGAACCCGCAATGTATTTAAAAGAAATTTTGTATTGTGGGTGGTACAACCCGCTGCTGTGGTGTAATGGTGGTTATTACCTTAGTTTTAAACTTAAGGGTCTCCACCTCGATCCTCGGCATCAACATTTTGGAATATTTGTTTTTTTATCATAAAATTATTTATAGCTATAAATTATATTTTTTTACTTTTTATTATAAGAAAAAAATTTTGAAATATTTGTTTTTATAATTTAATTTATGATAAAAACAAATATTTCAAAAAAATTAGTTTAGTAGCAAAACAAGCACATAAAGTATTTTCAAAAATGAATAACAGTTATCATGAATGAAAGCTATTTTCGTCTTTTTCTCAAGGCTAAAATGAGAATATTTTTAAATTATGGAGGTGCAGGAAGTCACCGTGGAGGTGCAGGAAGAATCACTCACTGAATCAATTTCACTCGGCATGTAACAGTGGACAAATTTTTCCTCCACCTCCGTTCCCTCGTCTTGCACTTTTATAAAATAATTAATTATCACACTACTTATGTTAAAATGACTAAAATAATCTTGAGACTTAATCCGGTCAAAACAAAATGATAACAATTTAAAATTTGTAAAACAAAACGAAAACAATTTAAAAATTTGACTTTCGATTATCTTTTCCTGTCAATCTGCACCTCATAATTTTAAAATTTCAAATTTTTCTTTGTGGAATTAAATTGCTTACCGGGGACTGTTGGTGTTGGAGTTTTTGTAAATATTGTGAAGGTTGTGGTGTGCTTGGCGCATTGGATTGCATTGTTGGATTATGGTAAGGTTGTGCTTCAATTTCCTATGGTTTAAGATTTTCAGTTTTAGTCATTAAACAAAAAGTTAAACAAATTGATTAATTCAAAAGTGAAGTTTGGATTTTACAATACACCAATCTAAAATATAAATTATGGCTGGCGCCCCATAAAAATACAATCACCATAACTAAGGAAGCAAACCAGAGTTGCAGACAGCAGTAGTTAAACTAACACGACACACATGTTCCTCCTTATGCATTCAGAAGCGAAAGTTACATCATGAGCAATTTATTTGGATACATAGAACAACAAGATTCATTGATTCATTCCATTGATGTTGTGAATGACAGAGATAAGCCCTTGGGTACCAAGCTTTCCCTGTCCATTGGCCACCATACTAGCAAAGAGTTGCTTCCACAAGGAAGCACCAGGCAAGACAACAACATCATCATCAATGGCTCCTTCAACAACATCAACTCCCATTCCCAAATCCTTAACCATGTACTCTGCAAACCCACCTGGTTCAAAATCCCCTTCTATCATTCTCTCCCCAAAAATTTCCAAAGCTTTAGAACCCGCAGCGCCCTCTCTGATACCCTCCACCCACTGCTTCACGTCCAGCCCTGCGCGCTTCGCAAAAACCAAACCTTCGCTCAGCCCAGCCAGATTCGCGCCGATCGTTATCTGATTCGCGATCTTGCAGCTCTGCCCGCACCCCGCGGGGCCCACGTAGGTTTCCCTCCCCAGGATTGAGAAGATGGGGTGGAGCCACTCCACCACCTTTTTCTCCCCCGCCGCGAAGATCGCCAGAGTGCCGTCGCGCGCACCCACGTCGCCGCCGGAGACGGGGGCGTCGATGGCCCAGGCGCCGAGTGCGCGGGCCTGGGAGGAGATTGTGCGGGCGAGGTCGGGGTGGGAGCTGGTGGTGTCGACGGCGACGGAGTTGGGGCGGAGGTTTGGGAGGATGGCGTCGAGGAGGAGGGCGCGGACGTCGGAGGGGTGGCCGACCATGGTGAAGAGAACGTCGGAGAGTTGGGCCAGTTGGGCTGGGGATTGGGCCTGGGTAGCGCCTCGGGATTGGAGAGCGAGGGCGTTGGGGTGGGAAGGGTTACGGGCGTAGAAGGTGAGGGTGTAGCCCGCCGAGAGAAGGCGAGAGGCCATGGCGAAGCCCATTACGCCGATTCCGACCCACCCGATTCGGGTTTGGGAGGGCGAAATCGGGTTCGGGTACGGCGTTCCCATAGTGTTTTCTAGCTGAGTGGAGTGAGAGTGAGTGAGTGAGTGAAGCGATCTAACACTGAAAAAGGCTTTTCACTCGGTCTTCTTTTTATTGAATTGCTTTCTTTTACTGACAAATTAGCTAATTTTACTCGTTAATTGTTTTGGTATAAAATGTATGATTAAAATTAATTTAAAAACGTGTTAAAATTAGCATACTCGTGTATTATAAGTTAGAAATTGTAACGTGGAGAATGAGAATTTCACTCTCCTTATTTATTTATTTATTTTTTTTCATTTTGACATTCTTATTCTTTTCTCACTTCTCTTGGTTGGAGATGTATTTTGTATACTAGCGAATATCATTCCAATCATCTTAAATTATCATAATTTTACATCTTAATTGAATTTCAATAATTTGTTAAAGTTTGTTTTAGTTAAAGATAATTTCTATGTTCCAACTTAAATTATACACTATAAATGAAAATGTATTTTACTGTTTAAAGATATGCATTTATTGTGAATTTTAGTTATATATATTAAAAGAATATTTATTTACTAAACAAGACATTAAAGTCAAATATGAACAAAAATGGAATTATGAAGCAAAAGAATGAGATGCCTTTGTTGAGTAAGAATGAATGAGATTGAACACCAACTATTGATTCCCGTGATAAACAAATATCTATGCATATGCATTCTTGTAGGAAAGAGATTTTCAAGTCTTAGGTTTTTTTTTTTTTTCTTTCTAATTTTTGGTTCAATTTTCCCCAGAATTTAGGTAACTCTGTTTTATTTAAGAATTTCTTTTTTGTCGAACAAATTTTCTTGTAATGCTCACTTTTCTTTGTTTTTTGTTTCTCAGTTTATTTCACCAAACTTCTCATTAAAATGAACAAACAAATGTTTTATCATAACTCACTTGTATTATCTAAACTAGTAGAACACATGGTTGTTTGTGTCGTGAATGTTTTATGATAGTAAAAAATATAATTAAAAACTTAATTATTATAACAATTATTAAAACGAAAAGTATTACTAAAATTCAGACTAAAGTTATAAAAATTGTGTACGTAAAAACCATCATAATAATAATTTTTTAAATTAGTTTTTATAATGTTATAATTATATAATAAGAACATTTGTAATTTTTTTATTAAAATAAAAAAAATAATATATATATATATATATATATATATATACGTAATAGTTATAAAATGTTTTGCTTTTTATTGTTATAAATAATTACAAGATCCATTCTATATTAATTGTTATAATATATAATAGATCTTTAGAAAAATACATGGTACCATAAATCCATGTAAAATAATTTATATAAAAAGTTACAATATTAATTGAACTTGGGATTATTAAAATTATAAATCATAAATCCAATACTCAAACAAATTATTTAGGCAAATTTTTCAAAGTGGTGTAATTTTTGTCTGAAATTCTCAAAATGTGTATTTTTTTTTTATTTCCAAATATGGGTAAACTGTGCATAGGAGACATCACATCATTGTAAAGAAAAACGGTGATCCTATTACACGATTTAATTTTAGTTTATTAAATGAAATTGTGCAGTTAAGATTTTAATTAATGAGTTTAATTAAAATAGTAAGAATATTGCACCATTTTAGGATGGTTAATATTTTCCACCTATTCCTCTTTTGTTTTTGTACTTGTGGTGTGTTGTTACTGTACAACTAAAATAAATGAACATGAACAGTTACAAAGTCATCTAATTTATTGATAAATATATAATGGTTGAAATAAAAATGATGTGAGTATGAGATTTATATACTGAATTAAATTAAGAATAAATTTGATATTGAAAAGAAAAATAAAATAAAATTAAAATTTAATAATAAAATATATTTAGCAAAATTAAGTATAAGTTGGATATTTGAATTTAGTTACTAATATAGAATTGTAATATAACACACCTGCCAATAGAAGAAGATAAATAGGTGGAGAATATTAACCACCATAAAATTGTGTAATATTGTGACATTTTAATTAACTCATTAATTTAAATCTTGATTGCACTATTTCCTCTAGTAAACTAAGATCGTATTATCTTTTCATGATTTCATATATTTTTTCTTCACATTGATATAGTATCTCGCAGACACGATTTATCCATATCCTGAAATAAATAAAAAAATACACCATTTTTAAAAATTCAGATAAAAATTAAATCAGTTTGAGAAATTTTTCAATTTATGTCGGATTTGATTGATTTGATTCATGACATATTATAAATATTTTAAATCTATGTAATCGAGTTCGTTTAGTTGAACGCATGAGTCATCATGAGGGTTTAATTGGTTTGATATGTTAGATTCAATTAGATAGAATTTTTGAATCAATTTAATTGATTTTGTGTAGATTCTTATCGAGCTTTAATTGGTTTGATATCTTAAATTCGATTAGATAAAATTTTTGAATTAATTTAATTGATTTCGTTTAGATTCTTATGTTTCATTTAATTGATCCAAGCCAAAGATCATTCTTAACCTAGTTTTTCTTTTTCTTTTTTAAACAACACACTAATCTGTTTAAATGTGTTGTTTTATTTTGAATTTGTAGATCTTCATTACCACATAAATTAAGATTTTTACAAAAAGAAAAAACACTTCAATTATAAGGTTGTTACTCGTAGATTTAAAAATTGTTTACAAAAAGTCACTTAAATTTTAAAAATTGTTAAAGTGATATTTTGCAAAAGAAAAATGGTTTTTTTATTGATGAGAACCATGGAAGGAATATTATTTATGTAAGCAGAATACTGTCATGTAATTTGTTTTAGTAGAAAAAAGTCCTAAGCAACTGATTGTAAGTTGTAAACATATGCCTTGGAGATGTTAATCTCATCAATATTTTACATTTTATATCTTGAGTTTAATGTTAATGTTAAGTAACTTGCAGGGAATGGTTGCTTATATATAAAAACAATCACAAATTTTAAACAATTTAAAATCATGCGTGAAAAAATAAAAATATTGATAAACTCATGATATAATTAAGTAACTCTTATATATTACAAATGCTCTAACAAAATTGTATATATTAATAAGTTGCTTGATAATACCTTCTCTTTCTTCAACCTTTCGTATCCTCTCTTATAATAATTAATACAAATAGTAAACAACTCAAAGAATAATTACTTACATATATGCAAACAACTCTTTTTAATTTTGAAACAACTAAAATCACATGTTACATAAAAAAATATACTTTTTACAAGAAAATCAAACCATGTATATAGCCAAGCAACTCTCTAACATTAAAAAAGTGAATGTTTATTGTTATTTTTTTTGGAAAAGTTTTAAGTGAAATTGCGTCTAATAAAAATACTTATACAAATAGTGTCATATCATATATAATAATTTTTATTAAACAAAGTTGTTTAACATGAAAAATCCTTCATAAGACAACAACAAAAGAAAATTGGGCATGAAGAATAACTGCATGGAGAGAGATTCTTGCCCTATGGGAGAGGTAGGAAGTGGGTGTATTACCAAAGTCTGCCAAACATCTGGAACAAATAATTAATTAAATAGACTGATTTAATTAGTGCCCCAATCTTCAAGTCACGTTGGAATCAACATTATTATAACACAAATAAAGTGGCTAATCATGTTTATATGAATTGTGCTGTGACAACCTATGTTATTAATAATTTATTGCTTGCTGATTCAGAAAGTTAGTTTGAAATGTATAAAATAAAAGTCTTTCTCTATCAATGCACAATCCAGAAACCGTCCATGTAGCTTGGTATCTTATTCTTCCACCATTGAAAGCTTTCATAAGATGCAAAGTTCACAAAAATATCTTTAGTTTATCCACTAATTAACAATATCATTGCAATGTGTCTCAATGTCTCATCTACTCTTCCTCAATCTACGTATATACAACTTTCATTGGTTCCTTACATAACAAAAATATTTTATTGTTTCGCCAATTAAAAATTGCAAAGTAATCGAAAATATCTTTCACTAACTCTCTAATTAATAATTTCATGCCAAAAGTAAACCAATTAAGGTTTTGCCTTTTTTTGACCGTTCTATGAAAGTTATAATGATAGTAGATATGCTGGTCTGAATAGAAAGGAAGATATTTATCTCCTGTTTTAATCAGCAGGTGTTTTATGCTTTGTAAAGATATGTTTAAAAAATATAAATGATGTATATGCTTCAATAATTTACAAAAGCTGAATTTGGAAAACTAAATATCGAAACTGTTACTAAACTTCATATTTAATTAATTAAATAAATACTTTTGAAATTTAAAATAAATAATTAACGTGACATTTTTTCTGGAGGATAAAAAATTATAATGTAAAACTTCCAAGCAACCTTGTATAAAAGGGCAAAAGCACCAAAGAGATGCACGTTTTTTCATTTTTTACGTGTAATTTTTTTTTTACGAAAATTGGTAAGTCGTGTTATGTAGACACGACTTCAAATGAAGAAGTCATGTAACTGTGGCATAACTTTAAGTCAACACGAGATTGTAAAGAAATAAACTGAAATTATACCACGTTGGCACGATTTTAATGCAAAAAGAATGAACTGAAGTTGTGCCAACGTGACGACACGACTTCAGTGATAAAAAAAAAATTTACACTGAAATCGTATCATGTTAGCATAACTTTAATTCATTTTTTTGCATTGAAGTCGTGCCAACGTGACACGACTTTAGTTCATTTTTTTATACTAAAGTCGTACTATAGTGACACGATTTCAAGGTGACACGACTTCTTCAATTTCGGAAAAAAAAATTTACATCTATTTGGTAAAAAATAAAAAAATTACACCTATTTATTGCTTTTGCCGTATAAAAGAGCATCTATGAACCTTCTAGTTTATCGTATTAAAAGTATACATGATGATATCCATTTTTCATACCCTCTTTTTAACATTTTCTTAATTATTTTACATACTGTCAAATAACTTTTTAATTGTATGTGGAAATTTTCACGGACAATATTGATATATGCAACTCAAAAGTATAATATTTTCAATAACTTTGTAACAACGATAATAAAAAAAAACGTGTTAATAAAGTAGTACAAAGTTTATGAAATGCATAATAATAAAATAGTATTCTTCCTTTATTGAAAGCAACACGAGTATTTTGCTCTTTTTATTTATTTTTTTTTTAAAAAACTATCGGATTATGTTTTATTATATTATTAAAACGCGTCAATCAATTTAATAAATGTGCTTAAGAAATAATAAGCTCATGTGTTGGGTGGGGAGAGAACCAACAAAGCTAGTTTGACCCTTATTTAAAATTTAATGAATAAATGTGTTTATTGTATTTTATTTTTTTAGTTTTAAGAAACAATTTTATAAAATAGTTTGTAAGGAATATAATGTGAAAAATAAAAATATGATAGTAGAAAACCAAATTAGTTTATTTTTTAAATTTTATGAAGCAAAAATATCGTTATTACAAAAATGCTCTTACTATATATATATATATATATATATATATATATATATTACGCTTTCCTGATTAATCTCAAATGTACGATTTATACTTCTTTATCATTCCGCACGCTAAAGTAACGTCAGCTTTGATCGTGACATTTTTAGATCTTTTGATATTTTGACATGTTTTATATTTAAAAACTAAACACTTTTATTTGAGAATAATAGAAAAATTATCACCCTTCCTTGTGGGTGAGATTATTTTGTTGTACGGTTCTTTGAATGTTTTTTCACCTTTTTTTGTGACCTTTAATATTGAATTTTTTTATTGTTTTAGTTTTTATTTAAAGTATAAATTTTTCTTGTTATTTTTTTTAATTTTGTTTTTTTTCTTCATATTTAATTATGGTTTGGTTTGATAACTTACTTTGTTTTTTCTTTTTATAGATTTAATCAGTTTCTGTAATTTTGTTTTCTTTTTCTTTTTTAAGTAAATTTCGTGTCATATATTAAAAAGAATATTTTTAACGTCAATCATATCACACAGAAATTAGTCTTTAACCATAATTAATATGGAATACGTTAAACAAGTCTATCCCGCCTAACTTTTATATTATGCGAATCTTGGTCCATTCGTATAAGTTTTTCGTTAATTTTTTTTATTGTTTGTGTATTTAATATAATTATCATCGAAGTTTAATTAGCTTGATATATTAAATTCAATTAAATAAATTTTTTGAATCAATTTAATTGATTTTGTTTAGATTCTTATGTTTATTGAATTGATTCAAACTAAAAGCATTCTTGATCTAGTTTAAAGTGATTTTTTGGCAATTCTAAATTATTAGAAATAATAACTTAGTAAGTTTGACTATACTTATTTTATTCCTAAATATAAAATCTCATGTAGATTTTTATACTTAATATATATAAAAAGAATATTACATATCTTTATATATGTTTGATTAATCCAATTTTTTTTGTCAATATCATAACAAATTCTGCCAATATTTGTAATACAAATTTGTTTATCATCTTTACAAAATAGATTCGAATTTTCTTAATCTGACCTAATGTTATATATATTAAAACATAATTTAAAATAATTGCATGTCAATAATATAATTTCTTTTACTTAATAAGTAATGTTTTATTTAAGGCATATTACATTCATATTGATGTCATTTATATTAAAATATATAGTGGAATATATACTTTATCGTAGTTGTATACTTCTTTAACTTGACAATGTTATAATTAATATATTGTGTTAACATGTTGAGTTGACCTAATCTTATAGTAAATATTGTTTGGGTGTTTAATGGGTCAAGTTCACATAATTAATCTATCAAATATTGTAGCTTTCATAGAAGAAGCTCTTAGTCCAAATATTCCAGATCCTTCGAATTTCAATCACAACCTAATTGTGTGGTACTAAAGTGATTTCAAAGGCATCTGGAATCACCTCTTAGGAAATAAATAACGTAACATGTCATCCAACTCACAATCACTGTGCGATTTGATTTTGTAATTATCGCTAATTTGATTTAAGGGACAAGGAAGTGACTAATATTGGGTGTTATATTTTGAATACAGGATTTAAAGACAAAGTTTAGAATCAAAACAAGAATGTAATTTGCATTTCAGTTAATTGAATAGAAGAAAAATGTTAAAATAAGATAAGCTTCTGTATGTATTTTTTTTAATTGTGTTTGAAGCTGAATTCACTTAAGTCAATATAGATTTATTATGAGGTTACAAAGTTGATCTAATCAAATTAATTATAGGGATTTTTCGAGGAATCAGACTTACTTTCATCTTTGCTGTTAAAAACAAAAAAGACTTACTCTCATCATAATTATCTTTTGGTTCCTCCTCCTCTAGGAGTTTATAATCATGTAAAATTAATAAAAGATTTAAAATTTTACACATAGTTAACCAACAAGTTTATCTTCAATTCTCCAATTAAGGAATACTTTATATAATTACTCTTAACCTAAACAACACTTATTAAATAACTAAGATATTTGGCATCAACACGACACCTCATTAAAAATTTGCACACATCTATTTCATCTCTGAGCCTGTCCCCTTTCTCATTTGTCTCGTAATAATTTTTGTAATCTATATACATTGTCTTTTTCTTTTAAAAAAAGGAAAAATACCACATATTTTGGTTTTTTTTCATAGTTTAGTGAGAGATTCTACAGTGAGATGTTGATGCATCCGAGCTTAGCCAAAATTATAAGATATATCACTAGTGATATTTATGCTACGGCATATCAAGGTCGATAGTTTTCTATTTTTCTCAAATAAAAGTATTTAGTTTTTAAAAATAAAACATGTCAAAATATCAAATTCTAAAAATGTCCAAGTTGAGCTGAGGTTTCTTTAGCTTGTGGAAATAGAGGAAGAACACTTTTGTAATAAAGATATTTAGTTTCTACTATCATATTTTTATTATTCATATTATTCTTTACAAACAATTTTATAAACTAGTTTCTTAAAACTAAAAAATAAAATACAATTAAACACATTTATTCAGTAAATTTTAAATAAGGGTCAAACTAGCTTTGTTAGTTCTCTCCCCACCCGACACATGAGCTTATTATTTCTTAAGCACATTTATTAAAATGATTGACGCGTTTTAATAATATAATAAAACAGAATCCAATAGTTTTTTTTTTAATGAAAAGAGCAAAATGCTCGTGTTGTTTTCAATAAAGGAAAAAAAATACTATTTTATTATTGTGCATTTCATAAACTTTGTACTACTTTATTAACACTTTTTTTTTTATTATTGTTGTTACAAAGTTATTGAAAATACTATACTTTTGAGTTGCATATATCAATATTGTCCGTGAAATTTTACACATACAATTAAAAAGTTATTTGAAAGTATGGAAAATAATTAAGAAAATGTTAAAAAGAGGGTGTGAAAAATAGATATCATTGACGACATTTTTCTTGAAACATGTATCCTTTTAATATGATATACTAGAAGGTTCAGGGATGCTCTTTTATACAAGGTTGCTTGGAAGTTTTACATTATAGTTTTTTATCCTCCAGAAAAATGTCATGTTAATTATTTATTTTAAATTTCAAAAGTATTTATTTAATTAATTAAATATGAAGTGTACTAGTATAACAGTTTCAATATTTAGTTTTCCAAATTCAGCTTTTGTAAATTATTGAAGCATATACATCATTTATATTTTTTAAACATATCTTTACAAAGCATAAAACACCTGCTGATTAAAACAGGAGATAAATATCTTCCTTTCTTTTTCATTCAGACCAGCATATCTACTATCATTATAACTTTCATAGAACGGTCAAAAAAAGGCAAAATCTTAATTGGTTTACTTTTGGCATGAAATTATTAATTAGAGAGTTAGTGAAAGATATTTTCGATTACTTTGCAATTTTTAATTGGCGGAACAATAAAATATTTTTGTTATGTAAGGGACCAATGAAAGTTGTATATATGTAGATTGAGGAAGAGTAGATGAGACATTGAGACACATTGCAATGATATTGTTAATTAGTGGATAAACTAAAGACATTTTTGTGAACTTTGCATCCTATGAAAGCTTTGTATGGTGGAAGAATAAGATCCCAAGCTACATGGACGGTTCCTGGATTGTGCATTGATAGAGAAAGACTTTTATTTTATACATTTCAAATTAACTTTCTGAATCAGCAAGCAATAAATTATTAATAACATAGGTTGTCACAGCACAATTCACATAAACATGATTAGCTACTTTATTTGTTGTAATAATGTTGATTCCAACGTGACTTGAAGTTTGGGGCACTAATTAAATCAATCTATTTAATTAATTATTTGTTCCAGATGTTTGGCAGACTTTGGTAACAGACCCACTTCCTACCTCTCTCTTAGGGCAAGAATCTCTCGCCATGCACTTATTCTTCTTGCCCAATTTTCTTTATTGCTGTCTTATAAAGGATTTTTCATGTTAAACAATTTTGTTTAATAAAATTTATGATATATGATATGACATTATTTGTATAAGTATTTTTATTAGAAGCAACTTCACTTAAAGCTTTTCCAAAAAGAAAAATATAATAAACATTCACTTTTATGTTAGAGTATCTAGAATTACTTAGCCATATGGAGTGGTTTTCTTGGAAAAAATATATTTTTTTTATGTCACATGTGATTTTAGTTGCTTCAAAATTAAAAAGAGTTGTTTGTACATATAAGTAATTATATTTTATGAGCTGTTTAATATTTGTATTAATTATTATAAGAGAGGAAGATATTATCAGTTAAGCAACTTGTTAATATATATAATCTTGTTAGAGCATTTGTAATATATAAGACTTACTTAACTATATCATATGAGTTTATCAATAAATATTTCTTTTTGCCACATGATTTTGAATTGTTTAAAATTATAGATTTTGTTTTCATATATAATCAACTATTTTATAAGTTACTTAACATCAACATCAAACACGAGAAAATGTAAAATATTGATGAGATCAACATCTCCAAGGCAATATGTTTACAACTTACAATGAGTTGCTTAAGAATTTTTTTCCACTAAAACAAATAAATTGAAAATATTTTGCTTAAATAAATGATATTGCTTCAATGGTTCTCATCAAATAAAAAAAAACATTTTTCTTTTGCAAAATATCAGTTTAACAATTTTTAAAATTGAAGCGACTTTTTGTATACAATTTTTCAATCTACGAGTAACAAGCTTTGAAATTATTTATTTATTTATTTATTTTTTTGTAAAATTCTTAACTTCTGTAGTGATGAAGACCTACAGATTCAAAATAAACAACACATTTAAACAATAATAATTACAGATGTTTTCGATAGAGGTTATATTTGTAAATTAAATAACTTATTATTTGATTAGAATAATAGCTATTTGGATATTTAAAATAAGTAGATTGTGTATATAAAAAGCATTAATAATTCTCTTAACCTCAGAATAAATTTTACTTCATACAACATTATAAAATAAAGAAAATTAAGATAAAATTCATTTAACTATACAGATTCTCTCTAAGTTCCTATTATAGTTATTCAACTTGTGCATTTATATGTTGATATGCACATGTCCATATGCCATGTTTAAGCTTAAAGAAAGGACACTTTCATATTTTATTGCTGATGTAGTTCTTTCTTGACCTATATTATCCAGTGGTGGATTGATTTTGATGCATCACTAAGAAAATGTTGAGATTTTTAATGCTATGATTGAGATGGTAAAATGAAAAAAAAAAATGTTTACAATGGAGTTAAGGGCAAGTGTTTGAATAGTTTTTCCCATGAGGTAATCTAAACCTCATCACTGTGATTCCCTGATAATTGAGAAAGGTAGACCAGCGTTGGATGCCAAATGCCAACAATACATCATGTGACCACGTTACATGTTTCAGAGGAAAAACAAACCCTAATTTTTGGTCAAAGTGGGACCAAAATTCCAGAACCCATGTACTTTGTCATAAAACGTTTTAATTAATCCAGTTCATCTTAAAAGGGATATTGAAGAGGAAGAAAGTTTATCATTCAACGTTTCAAAAACTTAAACCTATAGTTTGACTATGTAACATATAAAACATCAAGAATAGAGAAAAAAATAACGTTGATGTTAAAACCAGGCATGTTTTGTTTTTACGCACACTTTAGATGAATTAATATTTTTATGCGTAGTGAAAGGAAACTCTGCAGTGTTATTGAACGTGGAATAGTGCAGTGGGGCTTTATCCTTTTCGTGACGGATACTGTTGGTACTTTGCATCACAGACAGTTCTGTGATGTATTCCACAATTTTACTTATTCTCCCTGTTATAGTGACATGTCCAACAAATATATTATAATTAATCATGTCCTACATAAATATTATATAATTAATCATGTCCTACACATATATTATATAATTAATATTTAACTTTTCTAACGTATAATTTATTTTAAGTAATCTCACTAATTGACAGTGCCGTGAACATATAAATATCAGAATATGGCTTATACATTTATTGTATAGTTTATATATATATATATATATATATATATATATATATATATATATATATA
>Ga0209700_103351_pt1 | contig 30889 bp, 8 predicted proteins | sample SiratroredBW_FD_187528 | JGI IMG/M metagenome (GOLD analysis project Ga0209700, IMG submission 187528) | Root nodule microbial communities of legume samples collected from California, USA - Siratro red BW (SPAdes) (version 2) | ecosystem: Host-associated > Plants > Roots > Nodule | place: USA...
ATATTATTATTATCATTTTTAATAAAAAGCATAATAATAATAATAATATAATTATTATTATTATTAATGATAATAATAATATTATTATTGATAATAATATTAACAATTATAATCATAAATATAATTATAATAAAAATAATAATAATCATAATATGTGTGACATAATAGTAATTTTATTAATATTTATAATAATGTTAACAATAATCCTAAATTATAACAATACTAATAAATAATAATAACAATAATAATAAATAATGAGATAATTAGAAAGATATAAAAATAATAGATTAATATTAATGAGTAATATAAACTATGTATCAAAGTTGAAAATTACGCTTGTGCATAACAATATTCAGATCCTTCATTAGCTTAAGATATCAGCTAACATATTTTAAAGTTCGTTCTTGGCATCAAATATGCATGAAGGGATTGCTTTATTTATTTATTTTATTTGTGTGTTGATCTTTTTTTCCTATATAGCTTAAATGTAAAAACATGATGGATGGCTTAGATATATAGATAAGAGATTAATTTAGGTTAAACGAAATTTACAAAGTATTTCACTATCAAATACGTAAGACGATACACAATTAGAGTCATATCATATCCCACATCCTAATTAGTTTTTGACTATAAAATATGCAAATCCCTAATTTGCTTTACTGTAATTCTCCGGTGCAACCCAGAGTTGCAATAGTTTATAGGAATTTGAAATTTGCTTATTCAGAAAACGATTATAACACACTTTCTGTAGAAGAAAGATACTCCATGCATGTTTTAATTGGTGGCTTTAGAAGCTTTGTGATTCATAACAACATAGCAATTTTGGTATCTGGAGCCATTACCGTTGCCTTGAAATTCTGCAGCAGTATTATTAACAGTGACTCTCGTTCCTTGCACAGAAGCTTCAGTGGCACTGTTCCCTCTCCCTTCTCCCTGGAAGAGGATATATTCATTCCCTATGAACTCACTCTCAACAAACGCATTCATAGATGTCGGGGGCTCTCCATTGATCTCGCGCCGAATCACTAGCAAAATCTCTGGATACGGGAATTTGAAGGGACCTCTATGCTGGGCCGAAAGTCCCTTCAGTTTATGGCACGTAATGTCCACGTAAAATCCCGTATCCGTTCTAAGACCACGGGGATACGCGTGCGTAACCGTCCAATCCTTTTTATTCACACCAGGATCCACAACATAGACACAAACTCTCTTCTCACAGAGTTTAGAGAAGAATTTTACCTTGTCGTAATTAATGGATGATCGAGAATCAGAAGTGCCAGCTTCAACCACTCTCACTACCCCATAGTTGAAATACCCCTTGTTGTCTCTTTCAGCAATGAGCTCCATGTGGATGCGCATGGGGTGATCATCGCACAAAGAGTCTGCGAGTCTCAATACAACCTTTTCTAGATTCACGCTCATACGAAAAATGCTAAACTTAGATTTATCATTGACGGAAGTGTAAATGAAAGCGTACTCGTGAGGAAATTCGGCACTTGACCATTGGTATACCTCTATCGCGATCGCCAGCTCTAAACTCCATGTATTTCCCATGTTCGAATTGGTGTGTGTATTTCTATCACTACTGCTACACTTGTATATGAATGTTCGTTAGATCAGGGAATGCAGGGCCATAAATATAACCAGGGATATATTAATTAAAAAGAAAAAAAAAACACAGAATAACCTATAGTCATGAAGAGTATACCAAGAATCTTCCTATTCTTTTTCTTCTTAATTATCATGTGATCTTAACAGCAAATATGTTATTAGATACGCAAGTGCAAATAATATTCAGATTCTTCCTTAGCTTAAGATATCAGCTAACACATTTTAGCAATACATAAAGTTCGTTCTTGACAACAAATGTTTACAGTCATTTTTTTATTTTCAAGCATTATATATACTTTTTAAAAATACTTCAAGTATGTACAACTATATACAATTAAAGCCATAATCTGAATTATATCATTCATTCTCTACAGCCTGGACAGGTACTATAGTAATTTTGCCATGCAACTAGAGTTGCATTATTCATATAAGCTACTTCCCTTGCACACCACCACCACCTCCATATTCACTATAATATGTAACAAAAAGAAAGTATTCAGTACAATATATCTTATCTATAAAAATATACGGCGAGTCATAGTATGTTTTAATTATGTCTCTATTCATACTTTTCTGTAATATCGTTTTACATATTGTTTTGTTCCTTTAATTATTAATTATTATATAGAAGGGTCTAATTATAATTTGACAACACTGGTTCTTATTGCGCTTCCAATTCAAAGAGGTCTAAAGTTACTCTGAGTTCGCAATATGAGGGAAAGTAGGTCAACCTAAGTTTGCCTTTGCCGTGTGCAACTTGAACAGTCTGAAAGTCAAAACCAACTTTTTACACATTCTCTGGACAGGGAGACACTCGTGAGAACTTCTACAAAAACTGTGTGAAAAATTAAGCTTTAGGGTTTAGAATTGAGTCAGTTCTCATTTCTTTTAATTTTCTTGGTGTTTTTTGTCACGATGACAGGCTTTGAAATACAATTTCCAAAACACAATCTCTGTAGCTACTTTTTAGAATAAAATATTATATTATAATACAATAATAATTTATTTAGTTGTATTTTACATTTAGCATTATCAAAGTATCACTAAATTCAAATGAAGTTTTCACAACATCACCATTTTACAACCCTATAATTATTATAAAAATAAACTTTTATTTAAAGCATCTCAGTCATGCACGTTTCACTTCATGGCTTTAGCTTCATATTTCATAATAATATTGCAGTGGCGATAGTGAGAGCCAGTACCATTACCATGGAAGCTTCCACCCGTATTAACAATTTTGATTCTCCTAGCTTTTTCTTCTCGTTGGAAGAGGATGTATTCTCTCCCTCTAAACTCGCTCTCAACAAAACCATTAAAAGCTTTCGGAGGCTTTCCTTTCACTTCGCTCAGCCGAATCAGTGAACCTGCAGAAGAACACTGTTTCAGCAAACCCTCCCTCCAAACCTGACCCTCACATTGGAAAGGCCCTCTAACCTCCGCACTAAGTCCTGTCACCTCATCACACTTAATCATCACACTATATCTTACATGGCTTGTGGGAGTAACGTTGTAGGAATGAAGAACCTCCCAACATGTCACTTTTTTCTCTGCACAACCAAGGTTTTGACTTCCACTTTTACGCTTCACACCGTAAAAGCAAGATTTTTTTCCACAAAGATTGGTGAAGCTTTCCGTATCACGAACTGTTTGTTCACAAGTGCCATCTGCAACCACTCTCACTACCCCGAAGTTGAAACATCCGTTGTTGTTGTCGTCTTTTTCTGCAGTGATTTCCACGTAAAGTGATCGAACTGCATGATCATCACAGAGAGAGTCTGCGAGTCTGAACAGCACTCTTTCTGAATTGACACTAAAACGAAAAATGCTGAACTTGGATTTATCAAAGAGGGAAGTGTATATGAGAGTGGACTCTTTAGGAAATTCGAGACTTGACCATTTGTAACTGAAAATATTACCCATGTTGTGGTGTTTTCGTGTTTCCACAAGGGATGAACGATCATGGAGGACGAAGAGGGTATAAATATAGAGCAGAAGAATAAGTACTTTTAAAAAGACAAAGTTTACACTAACTAAGTACCCCTACAAGTACGTGTTCAGCATTCATGCATATAATAACGTTTTCAAAAATAAAAGGTTTACACTTAATGGGGGTATATATTATGAATACTCTTTTGAAACATGTTCATGCCTTTTAATTTACTTAAAATTTACTTAAAACAAATAAGAGAAGGACAATAAAGAAAAAATTATACTTTCACATTATAGTGTTCATGAATCAATTATACTTCGACAATAAAGAAAAATTATACTGTTCATGAATCAATTTGATATTTATTTTTTAATAAAATATTATATAATAATAAAATAATAATTTATTTAAGAGTTAAATGGTTGTATTTTAATGTATGAAGTATCAAACTATTCTATAATAAATATGACTGTAGTGAATTTCATGGCATTATAGATATGTGGTATGATACGTCGTGTATATTATGTCTCTTAGGATTGGATGAGAAGCATTTCCATGGAATATAAATTTATCTCCATGATTATTATTAGTGTTTTTTCATCTTTATTGTTTCAGTTTATTAATTGAACGTTCAAAGATTCACATCAATTTGTCGTTTGTAGCTTTTTTCTATTGACTTAGTCTTTACTAAGTGCATCTATACCATATAAATTTAATTTTGAAATATTTTTAAAATATAATTTTTTGAAAAAAAAAATTTATTGATGCGTTAAATATCCATCCATAAAATAATATTAGTAGATTAGATTTTTATTAAATAATCATATTTTTAATTAATAAAAAATAATAATTTTTTTATTCCTTCATTATATCCAAAATAAAATATATGTTATCCATTTTCTCAACCTCACTATAAATATCACCCTTACTGAAAAGCCAGGTAGGATAAATATATATATATATATATATATATATATATATATATATATATATATATATATATGTTATGGTATAGATGCAACTTAGTAAAGACTAAGTCAATATATACCCAAGAAAGCTACAACAGGCCAAATTATTATGTGAATCTTTGGATTCTCAAATAATAATAGACAACACTACTAAATGGATAACACTCATGTACAAAAATTAATATTCCATGGAAATGCTTCTCATTCAATCAGTACCAAGTGACATAATATACATGACGTATTATAACAGATTATATCAATTATAATATACTTAATTGTGAATTTTTTTATGTTATTATTTCTCTCTCTCTCTCTGATTTTTGGAAGATTGGATCAATTATAATATACTTAATTGGGAATTTTTATATTATTATTTCTCTCTTTCTCTGGTCTCTGAAAGTGACAAATATCTCTTTGTCCTTCATGATTTTATGTTTAAATTTTTATCAATTAAATATTTATTCAAGACAAATATTACTCAGGAGACAATAACGTAATCCAAAAACTATGTAAATTTTTATTTTCATAAATAAGACTATCACTGGAAGCATATTTTATTGGAGAGTAATGATATAGAAGACATTGTGCAAATATATATGTTCAAATTTAAAGATAAGAAATATAGAAAAAAAAAGTGCACGAATATAATAAAAGAAATGGATAAAAATTATGAATAAATAATTGAAGTAAAAAATGTATGAAAATAAAAAATAGATATAAAAAAAAACACTTGAAATAGTGATTGAAAATACAATGATAAAGAATAATTTTTTTTTTTATATCATATCTTGCTATTCCCGATGTTTTGATCTCGGTTTTAAAAATCTTTAATGAGTAATTGTATTAGCAATAAGGATATATTTGGATAAATCAAAATAAGGTATTAAAAATAACATAAATAATAGTGTATATTAATTTCTATAATAATGTAGTTAATTATTAATTTGTTAATATCCATGTATAACTTTAAATACGTATCATATTTATAGTATGACCTAAAATATGTATGCAGTTAGTTATAAGGGTTCAAACCATCATGTTAATCTGGTGGTTCACTTGGATAAGTTAAATTCTAACCCATCTAAAAAATAATATTAAAATTAAAATTTTAAGGTTATTACTTATATATGAATCTCATTATTTTACATTATTTTTACTATATTCTCTTACAATTTCTGTTTAAATGTAAATATCTTATAAGACTTATATTTTAATTATTTAAAAAACTTAGAAAATAATTTTTATTCCTATAACTTGGTCTTATTTAAGACTCAAAGTCTTAAATTCTATGTTATATCAGTATGCTCCAATAGATGGTATCTTATAAAATTGAGGTCTTAAATTTTATGATCAAAGTATAAGTCCTGCATTATTATGTTTATACTTATAATTGATGGATAAAAGTAATGTTAAAACCTTGAAAATTTTAAGTTTAAGAAGATTAAAGAGTGAGTTGGTTTGATATTTTCAATTCTTTAATTCACTACGAGTAATATATCATATGTAACCATTAATTTTTAACTATGATATCTTTATTTTAATGTATTATTTTGTTAAATAAATAAATAAAATTATATATTTTTTATTTTTAAATAATTATTTTAAAATTTAAGTAAATCAATCTATTTAACCACTCACCCATAATGGGTCGAGTTAAATAATTTATAAATGACTCAAGTATAATCGACCAGTTTATAAGATAAGTTAAAATGATAGAGACTAATCCGTTTTGACTGCTAATGATGTTTTTATTAGACAAATGTAAATGATTGACTGTAAGTGATAATTTTAAAATTAAGTCGTAATCAAGTTCATATTTAAAGAACAACATTTGTCGAAAGGTGCTTTAAAATAAATATTTGTATTGTATTTATAAACAATGGTCTCTAACTTCTGAGAGATTGAAATACCAAAAAAACTTTAAAACAAAAATATCCAAAGATTACTTTTAGTACAGTTAAAAAATTATTTTATTTATTTGTGTGAGGGTGTGTTAGCATGATGGGATATGCAAGAAAGAGGGCTATTTCCCCTGTAACTATTTTATTTAATTTCCTCCATCAATTTACTAGTGTTTTAAAGGTATTCAACAATTATAAATGTATAACTATTAAGAGAATTAAATATCTTTGGCCAAACATTAATTATAATTAAATATTTAGTTAATTTTTGGCTAAAAAAAATCTTTGAAGAATTTCAGGCAAATAATTTAAAGAAAAGTTCTTAAAAACCAATGTTTACAAAATACAATAGAAGAAAAGTAGTTTAAAAATTAACTAAAGTGGAATTTTAGAAGAAAAAAAAATTACATATGGTGCTTTTTGTTTGTCTTATCCTAAACAAATGATGAAATGAAGCAGTACAATTATTGAAATTGGATAATAAAGTGGAACTTCTAAAATTTATTGAGGCCACATAATTTTTTATTGAAAATTTTGAACTTTTAATTTAAAATTAAAAATAATGTATTTTACTTTTGTAGCTTGCATTTTAAATTTTAACTTTAACTTTAACTTTAAAGTAACATTTAGATCAATAAAATTTAAACTAAAGCAACCTTATACTAGTTTATGAAGGATGCATTGAACAATATCACTAAAAGTTGATCCAAATCTATATGTATAACATACAAATCTTGAGTTGTGCATTGTATTGGCATCTCCCAAATAATATCTATTTAACCTATACCTAACACTTAGCACATCAATTGTTTAAAGTGTTACATTTGGATAGATTTCCAAATTGAATTATATTCCATTTTTCTCATCTATCTGTCTATAGCATTGTTTGTTACTAATTATCTAGCATTTAACCATTGTTTAATTTTTTTCATTCTTTATAAGTTTGATACCTTAATTAATTCTTAGATGCCTTTGCAAAGCCATAGTGCCCTAGTGAAAATATACATCAACATTTAGATGCTTCTTTCATGTCGTAGTGCAGAAAGAATATGAATATTTTAGACACAGAAGAATAAGCTATAGAAATAGAAATCTAAAGGGCAGAAATATTCTGGATTCGTCGTTAATTAGTTTAAGCTATCAGCTAGCTCCCTAAACGATAAACATATTCCTTGTCATGTGAAAATTATTCGTAGTGCATAGAAACAATTTATAATGTTTAGAAGATTTTGATATTTTTGAACCAGAATATAGGAAATAAATATTAAGAAAAAAATTTGACTTTTTTATAAATAAATTTATTTTATATATATATAATAAATTATTTATTATATATATATATATATATATATATATATATATATATATATATATATATATATATAATAATTTATATTTTATATATATATATATATATATATATATATATATATATATATATATATATATATTATGTTTTGCTTGATGAAAAACCTTAGAAATCTGATCCTAGAATTCCTAACTTCAAAAAACTCTTTCATCGATCCAATGTATCACACATTCTAGAAACATTGATTCAATCCTGTCTCACAGACAAGAAAGCCAAAGTTAATATATATATATATATATATATATATATATATATATATATATATCACAAATTCAATTGCACCAATTTCAAGGCAGCATATTAATTCATTTTCTATTCCTAAAAAGAGGATTGTAAAACTAACTTCTCAAATATAAAACACGAGTTCAATGCAATGTGGTGGTACTTTCATGTTGATGTAAATGAACTATATTTTCTATGTATGTAATTTTTACCTACCAAGACTATAACAATTTAAAATTTCTATCATAATGACATATGTATTTTATTGATATTAAATTGAATTAGTTAAAGGGGTTATCATGATATCCAAGAAAATCTTGTAGATATTTATGAAAACCAGTTTATCAATTTTTTAGTATTAAAGAGATATAAAAATATATTAGAGCTTTTGAATTAAATAGGAAAAATAATGTACTTCTACTTCGTATAAATTCTCTTGATTTAGTTCCAATATTTTTATTTATTTTAAGGACGTCTCTAATGTAAAAGTCATAAATTTAAAATTTAAGTTTTATAAGAAATTGTAAAATAGATGGGACATAAAAAAAATTATGATATTGAACCTTAAATAAGACCCAGAGTCATAAAAATTAAAAAGGGATTGTTTTTTTTTTAGGTTTAAAAAGTTTTTAAACAACTCGGTCAATAAAATTTATTTAATGTTTTATATCCTTAAAGTTTGATAGTTTGGAATTGCTCTAATATAAGAGTGGCTTCAAACAACGCAAAACAATTCCTAAGCAAGTGCTCTGGGAGATGCTTTGATTTGGAGAAAAAAAGGATGTAACACAATGAAATTCGTGTAAAATCAAATAAAATATCATAATATAATCATTGCATGATTTAAGAAAAAAATGAAGTCCTATTCTTATCCTATCAAAAAGAAAATATTTAATTAAATATTCTGCTTTTATATAAGAAAATGTTAAACATTTTCAAAATGTTAAATGTTCAAGTATCATTAAAATATGGTTAATTTATTTTGATGGTTTCAAAGTGGTTAATTGGTTTTTTTGAAAGTTTTTTAAAACTTTTAAAAGTTTTGAAAGTTTAGTTTTAAATGTTTGTTATATAATATATGAGAACAATTCAAAGAAGATGTATGATCAGATAACTTGTCCGGACTGTTTTCTACTACTGCAAAGTATAAACATGAACTTCATCGTATCCTGAAGAAAATTTGCTGACTCTTGCCGTATAGAAGGCAAATATTTCTTTAGGAAAATAACACTATTACACGTTTTGAAGTCATTTAAATCTTCTTAGTCTAACAGAAAAAAGATTCGAATTTTATTAGATCTTGTCCCATTGTTTAAATATATGGTCAATTCTATTTTGATAGAAGCATTAACAATTGAATTCAGTCTTTTTTTCACAAATTTCATATCTATAAATAAAGTCTGACCATATGGTATAGAATTTCATTTTTCTTTCTGAATGTAGAGAATAAGGAAGGGAATATAATATGATAAAAAAAATTATCTTAATAAATTTTGATAGATATATTGCAACACCATTGAATCAACTTTAAAAACTTTATTTTAGAAAAACAAGTAGGCATGATTCAATTATAGTTGCTTACAAAACCTCTAAAAAGTAATCTGACCCGATTATAAATTCGGTCTAAGAAAATTGAAAACATTTTTATTTTTATTAAAAATGATGGATGCTAAGTTAAATACAAAGGCTACAACAAAGAAATGACTGTGCATGTTCTCAGACATTATGCCATAGTTACCGAGTTCTAAAATCATTTTGTGGTGTAGAATGAAATTGGAACCTAATATCTATTAATATTATATATAGAATGTACCTGTATATAATCATTTATCCGATTTTCTTAGCAGCATATAGTTTACAAAAGTCAAAACACAATCTCTTATGCAAGCAATTTCATTAAACATGGATCATGATATGCTGTATTATAGTTGGCAATAGTTAGCTAGAAGTTAGTCTGAACAGTTTAAGTTTGCAATTTCATAGTGTAAAATTGTTTAAAAGTTTTAATACAAACAGGGATAGTGTTTCTAAGTCTCAAAATTGATGACTTAAAAGGCTACCTAACTCATTTGTGAACTCCATCCAATGATGCAGAAGCTTTTGGATCATGACTGGTGTTTATGTTTTTGGACTCAGTATCATCGATGTACTGTTGATACACATATGATATAATGCCCCAAATGGCTAGCATCATGGAGATAATCTTAATGCCATGCATTTTGTCATGAAAGAATATCACTGCCAACATTGGAACAAGAGGAACTCTCAAAACTGTTATGGCATTGCAGAAGAGGGAAGAAACCTCACTAACAAGTCCTAAACAACCAATTGTAAAGAGTTGCCAAAATATGGCTGTGAAAGTGAGGTTCAACACATATGAAGCCTTCCCCGTCTCATATTCCTTCATTTCATTCTTCAAACCATTCCACTCTCCACTAGCAAAAAGTCCCACTATAATAGCACAAGTACCTACAAGGAACGTGTATATCATCATATCCATGATCACTTTGAATGTTTCCCCTTTGATAACCTTCTTGAACACAAGCTGAGTGAGGGAAAGCCATAGTCCATACCCTGCTGATGCACAAACTGTGGATATGAATCCAATCACATACTTTTTCTTGGATATTTGTGTGGAATCTGATTCATCTGATGACTCGTTTTGAAACACCAGGAGGGTGGAAGAAATGGTAAGAAGGACTAGAGAATTGATTATGTAAGGTGTGAACTTGTGTGAATTGAGGAAGTATGAGAAGAAAGCATTAAAAGCCAACTGGGATGAGCAAATGAGTGAATAGGTAGAGACAGGAAGGTACCATAGCCCAACTGAATATAAATAACAACCTAATGCTAGAAGTAGGCCAATTGAGACATAGATAAATGCTAGCATTGAAACAGATGGTTGATTTGGATGAATGCTATTGTCTGTGGTCAAGTTTTTGGGCGCTGAGATGAAGTAATAAGGAAGCAGAATAGGGAAACCACCAAGTTGAACAAGTGTTCCCATCCACTTACTCTTTCCACCCTTTTCATAGTACAATCTTCCAAGGAGTATTGCAGCTGATCCACACACCAACACAAGGGCAGAATGTATGGCTATTCTGAACCAACGGTAATACATTTTTTTCCTACTCATTGTTGACTCATTCATTGGACCACGAAAACTATTGTCCTTCAAGAAATGTGTTTCTTTGACTCCATTAGCTTAAAGAAAAACATACCAAATTATCATTATACAAACTTAAGATAATATATCATAATAGATTGGACAAAGCTGTTATGTATATGCTTCTGATTTGTTTCAAAAGAACTAACTTCCTCAGAAACAGAGTTCCTTTGATATATAAACTCCTTTTCTTGTTCTACTACAATTATTATTATTATTATTGTTCTTGTTGGTTGATTAAAAAAAAGTATCAGGGTGCTTTTTCTTATGCTTAACCAGTTGACATGTCACGAGAATTGTGTCTTGATTGAGATATAATTGGAAGTGTTGCAACTCTATCCTCCTGAAGCTAATAGTGTCTATCATTAGAAAATGTTTTTTGTTTTTGTTTTCTGTCTTGATGAATCGTTATAAAATATTTTCTGCCTGTTTCTAGAAATTTGGAGAAGGTTGGTTTATTTAGTTCTTGTATAACTATGTAAAGGATAAACTAACTTCGATATAAACATAGAAAATAAAAAAAAAATTAAAACCTAACAGGTCCTAATATTTTATAATATAATCAAAACTTAAGGCCTCATCAAACAGTAGTTGGCGTTATTCTTTAATTTTGTTTATTGGGGTTAGTATTATACGGATACGTACAGCTTAGTAAATATATCTCCACCAAAACAATTCCAACAACCATATCACCCCAGCCTAGGTTGTCTCACCTCTTGTACTACCGATGCATCAACCTCTTTCATCACGTTCAATGATTTTGTTTATTTCTAGTTGTTTGATGTTGAATCTGCTAGCAACATTGTTATGTGTAATTCAGCAATTTCAACCATCGAAATTAGGACCAAGGTCTTTAATTATAGGCATAAAATTTACAAAACACTTGAACATATGTAAGTTCGGCATACACTGAAACGGAAGATTTCTTAGCCTATAATCATAGTTAAACATAAATAGGTACAGTGAATATGGTAACAAAATACGATGCAGCTGCATGAAACACAGCAGAAGTTTCTAGTTTTTAAATATGTAAGACAAAAAGTTGACTTACCAATTTTGCTAAGATGCACTTCTTGAGGGTCTCCCATGTGGATGGTGAAACCAGTTTCAGGGGAGTGTTGCACTTCTTGAGCTTCTCCCATCTGGAAGGTGAAATAAGTTTTCAGAGGAGGGAGTTGGAAATGAAGATAGAGTTAAGAGGAGGGTGATCCCAAAATCCAATTTATACATTATAGAATTCTAGATGTCATCAATAACCTCCTCAACTTTGCCATAATTGCGTTATAAATTGGGCTGTATTTGATGTGATCAATGAAGCACAAACATATAGGTATACAAATCATTTAATTTATCTCTATAAAATCTAGAAGTGAAAAGAAGATGTAATTCATTTAAAACATTTTACTTTTTTATTGAGACTTTCCAAGTTAGATTAATCTAAAAATATTATTTTTAAATTTGACTTTTCATCATAGTATCTGACACATGTTGTAGGCCTGTTTCGTAATGGATTATGCCTCAGACAACATCCAAAAGAGTTATAAAAGTAGTGTATTTCAGACATTGCTTCTCAGTGAGAGTTTTTACTCTGCCATGCATGCATCTCACTGCTATTATAATGTTGTTCTTCACTATCTGTCTGGACAGATCATATTTAGTGGGATAGAGAAATAAATGAATATCATTGTTCAATTGCAATTGCTTGCAATTGTACAGAACTTGGCTCAAAAACTGTAATCATTTCTATAGATTATTAATGATGATTGATGATAAGTTAAATACACTGTGCACGGTCGCAGACATATCCCCGTTAGTTATTGAGTTCTAAGTTCTAAAATAATTTTGTGGTGTACAATGAAATTGGAGCCATGATATCCATTATTATATGAAATGTACCTGTGCGATCATTTATTCAGTTTTCGTGGAAGTATACAATTTACAAAGGTAAAAACATAATCTCTTTGCAAACAACTTTGTTGTTACACTTGCACAAACTGGTGAGTCCATATCTAGTTAAATATAAGTTCAACGATTAAGAAATTGAATTTTATTACTATTGCAGCCCTTCTAAAATTCTATCTCAGGTGACCAAAAGTCAAGACAGATAGTGAAGGACAACATTATGATAGCAGAGTTGACATGGTTGAAGAATATTGCAGGTAAGTTGTTCTGCAATCTCAAATTCAATGCCATGGTTGACATGTATCAGGATAAGTTGTGTTATAGTTAGTTGGCAATAATTAGTTAGAGGTCAGTTTAGATAGATTCAGAGTTTGCTATTTTAACATTATCAAGTTCTCTTCTTCATTCATAATAATAATATTATTCATCTCTTATGTTATTACAAACCTTATTGTTTAATGTTGGACTTATTAGTATGTCAGAGATTTCCTATCAACAAGTGATATAGTTAAAGTATATATAAAAGTAAGTTTATTGCTTATATGTATATAATTTAAGACTAATCATTATCCTACAGATTGAATTAGAGGTAATTTTTCAATTTGTAACAGCATGGTGATTATGCAGCCTAAAAGCTAATATTTGATATTATCATCCAATCACAAAATATAATGTACAGTAACTTTATTACTTTTTCTATTAGCTTCTTAAAAGTCATATCATTGATAATTGGTTCACAGTGCATAGCCATTAAACTCAAAATTCAGTTACTGATATTTAATATATGCATATTTGTAAGCGTTGTAAATTTGTAATACAAACAAGGATAGTGTTTCTAAGTCTCAAAATTGATGACTTAAAAAGGCTACCTAACTCATCTATGACCCTCTTCTAGGGGTACAGAAGCTTTTGGAACGTGACCAGTGATTCTGTTTTCGGACTTGGTATCATCAATGTACTGTTGATACACATATGAAACAATGCCCCAAATAGCTAGCACCATAGAGATAGCCTTAACACCGTGCATTTTGTCATGAAAGAATATCACTGCCAACATTGGAACAATAGGCACTCCCAAAGCGCTTATGGCATTTGAGAAGAGGGAAGAAACCTCACTAATGAGTCCCAAACAACCAATTGTAAAGAGTTGCCAAAGTATGGCTGTGAAAGTGAGGTTCAACACATATGAAGCCTTCCCCATCTCATACTCATTCATTTCATTCTTCAAACGACTCCATTCACCACTAGCAAAAAGTCCCACTACAGTAGCACATGTAGCTACAAAAGACGTGTATATTATCATGTCCAAGATCACTTTGAATGTTTCCCTTTTCATAACCTTCTTGAACACAAGTTGTGTGATGGAAAGCCATAGTGCATACCCTGCTGATGCACCAACTGTGCATATGAATCCTATCACATACTTTTTCTTGGATATTTGTGCGGAGTCTGAATCATCTGATGACTCGTTTTGAAATACAAGAAGGGTAGAGGAAATGGTAAGAAGGACTAAAGAGTTTACTATGTAAGGTGTGAACTTGAGTGAATTGAGAAAGTATGAGAAGAAAGCATTAAAAGCCAACTGGGATGAGCAAATGAGTGAATAGGTTGAGACAGGAAGGTACAATAGCCCAACTGAATATAAATAACAATCTAATGCCTGAAGTAGGCCAATTGAGACATAGATAAACGCTAGCATTGAAAGAGATGGCTGATTTGGATGAATGCTATTGTTTGTGGTCAAATTTTTGGGTGCTGAGATGAAGTAATAAGGAAGCAAAATAGGGAAACCACCCAATTGAACAAGTGTTCCCATCCACTTACTCTTTCCACCCTTTTCATAGTACAATCTTCCAAGGAGTATTGCAGCTGATCCACACACCAACAGAAGTGCAGAATGGATGGCTATTCTGAACCAACGGTAATACATTTTTTTCTTACTCATCATCGACTCATTCATTAGACCACGAAAACTATTGCCCTCCAAGGAATTTGTTTCCTGCACTCCATTACCTTCTACGAAAGCATAAAAAATTCTCATTATATAAAGTTAGACAATACGTCATGATAGATTGAATAAAGCTGTTATGCATATTTGCTTCAAAAGAACTCACTTCCTCATAAGCAAAGTTGCTATATATGTGAACAAGCTTTTCTTCTTCTGTTATTATTACTATTACTGTTACTATTATTATTGTTTTTGTTATTTATTATTCTTATTGTTTTTGTTTACCATATCAGTTCAGGGTGCTTAGGTTGGATGCTTAACAGGTTGGCATCTCACAAGAATTGTATCTTGATTGATATGAAATTATGAATTTTTCTTCCATATTCTTTAAATTTGGAAAAAGTTGGTTTAATTTCTTGTATAAATATTTGAAAACAAGAAAACAAGAATAAAACAACTTGGGTAACTATTATTATAAGCATAAAATTTAAGAATCTCTCAGATCGTAATACTTTATAGTATAATCAAAACTAAAAGCATCACCAATCAGTGGATGATACTGTTCTTTAATTTTGCTTTTTTGGGGGGAATATTATATTGATACAGCTCTTAAACTAGACCTCCACCAAAACCTCCATCGTCCATACCACCTCAACCTAGGTGGCTTCACCTCTTTTACTAGTACCAACTACACTGTGGATGGTGACATAGATTTTCACGTTTAATGATTTTATTTCTTGGTAGTTCAGTCTTGTCTGAACTCTGCTGACACCATTTTTATGTCTAGTTCAACAATTTACATCCTAGGAAGCATCGAATTTAGGACCAAGATTTTCCATATGCATAAAAATTACACAAAACTGGAACATATGCATGTTCTGCATAAATGAAATGGAAAGATATCTTATCCTACCATCACAGTTTCTCTGAATATGTAACAAAATAAGATGCAACTCCAGGAAAGGACCTTTAACAAACATTCTGCTCCTGATTTGGTTTCTTTTTAAGATAATTGAACCCTTTTGTTTTTAGTATGAAAGATAAAAAACTGACTTACCAGTCATGCTAAGTTGCACTTGTTGAGATTCTCCCATGTGGATGGTGAAACAAGTTTCATGAGGGTGTTGCAGTTCTTGAGTTTCTCCCATGTGGAAGCTGAAATAAGTGTTCAGAGGAGGGAATTGGAGATGGAGATAGAGTTAAGAAGAGGGTGGTTGGAAAATGCAATTGAATCATACATTATACATGTATAAATACATCAATAGAAAGAGAAATTGTGCGGGTTTATCCTTCTCAACTTTGCGTTAATTACTATTAGTACCTGTGTAGCCTATATATACACACACTGACACCACTTTATACTTGCAATTGCCTTAACTTTTGCTAATGATGTGAGAGCAAGAGAAGTCTCCTTTACCATTTGTGTTAAAAATGAAAAAAACAACCATGTGTTCAACATGATGGCTTCTTTATTGGTCAACAGAGGAAGGTGGTGAAGTGTACTATGCTTTTTAAGAGAAACTATTAAGTATTTTATGTGTTTATAGTGTGGATTAATCTATTTAACATTTTTTCAAGTTTTCCAATTTTCAAGAAAAGTTCATATTACTCGACTATCATGTTTCAAGTGAAGAACATTCAAAAAGTACATTAGGAGTCCACCATTTAATTATTTTATCTGTTTTTTTTTTTTAATGAAGGTAGGGTGAAAAAGAAAGGATGGAGAAGAGAGTGAGATTGTTTAAAAATATGAAAAATAAATAAATTTAAATAAGAAATTTTGTGATTAACATTTGTAGTGAGGCAGGTTGGTGTGGTGGGGGAAGAGATTATCCGTGGTTGTTGTGGTGAGTTCATCAATGAAGATGATAAACACAGAAGAAATGAGAGGTATATAAATAATTTATATGTAAAAAGAGTGAGGAAAATATATTTGACCAGTTATGAATTATGTGGGGAACATTTTCTGCTGTGTGCTTACTTGTGCTTGCTATATTAATGGCAATAACCAGCAGTGGTTAACAATACCTATCAGATAATAAATACATTACATAATTCACAAACAAGTGGTACAAGAATTTTTAGCCTATAATAGGGGAATAGTTAATTTTTGGTTACACATGGTTATATAGTATTCTAAAATTGATAATTAAACTTTAATATATTTATAGGATGTGATTTTGATTGGTCAACCTTATCTAGACAGAATTAATATCTAAGATTCCATATTTATTATTATTATTATTATTAAATGAATATTAGTAGGATCTCACCTCTGGTATTTGGGTTTTCTTTTGTTTTTATTGGTTGGTCTTTATTATGTTTTTGGTTCTTTATTTATTTCACTTTGTTGTGTATTCAGTTTTGTAATTATTGGTTTACTTAAGTAGAGTGCTTATGTTTAGATAGATGTATTGGTAGTTTTGATAAGTATATCTAGATTTGGTATGTTGTTTAAAGGCTGAAACATTTTCTGAAGTATTCTTTTTATTTAATTTAATTCATTTTTTATTGTTAAAAAATAATATTAGTAAATTAATAATCTGCAATATAGAGAAACCGTAGAGAAAACCATGATTTTTTTGAAAGCAAACGGTGGATGCCAACATCTATAATTAACGTGCAGTATTTGACCTATATTTACGTGAGATATATTTTTATTAGTTATTTATTTATGAAGTAAAATGAAAATATGAAATGTAAATGTGTTTTATTTATCTGTGAAACATTTAAAAGTTAAAATAAGAGCATAATGTAGGTTAGAAGAAGAGGTATTTAAATTACTTTTAAAATTATATTTTAAATTTATGTAAACTCTAAATAAGTTTTATTTTCAAAAAGACTATTGAAAGAAAGGAAAGGTTATGAATAGTATATGATGTGCACGTTCATTTGTCTTCATAAAATTATGCTTTTCTTTAGTAGAAAACTAATCCAAATAAATGCAACACTTGGACTAAAACACTTACATTAATGAGTCATTCAAATGCTGTTAAACCTGAGAATAATAACTAACTAAAGACTTTTCCGACAAATTAATTAAAAGAGATAAACCCAAACAACCATACCGCAAGTTGTGTTGAATATGTGTACACATCTAGAAGATATCGAAGTAATGTGTTGAATATTTGTTACACTTCTAAAATGACAATTAAAATTAATTATAATTAATGTTAATTTAGTATTTTAAATTAATCTCTATTATTAAGATTAATTTTAAAAGTTGTGACAGTCTAAGATAATCATTAAATACTTTTATCACTCATTTCTATAAATAACGTAGTACTAAGATATATTTTCAAACGAACACTTTAATACATCAAATATCAAATAAATTGAAAAACCTTTTATATATACCACATATTCTAATCAAAACCTCAGACAAAAATTAACACGAGAAATTTTCTTAACAAAAAATACTACCCATCTATACAAGAATACAACTTAGTTACGTATTTTCAATAATTAATTTAATAAAGAATGTTACATCCGCTCCATTTTGTTAATTCACAAAAATCAAACTATATAAATTACAATGAAAATATTAAAAATTAATTAAAACTCAATTCTATAAAAGTAATTTGTAAAATAAAATTTGCATTTATTTATATATTAGAATTCAATTATATCTAATCTAGGTGAAATTTTTACACTCTTCTCACATTTAAAATTAAACATCTATAGTATAAAAATAGATATTTATTGATGATTTAATAAAAAAAATATAATAGATTTAATAAATCTAGTTAAGATAGAATATAATATTATTTTAGAAAGTAAACTAAAATATAATTTAATTTCACAAAATAAAATGTGTACATATTTATATATTATAACTCGCAGTAATCAATTAAATAACGTAAGGCACCAGATATCAAACTCAAGAATAATCAAATCAAGACGAAGACGAAGACAACCAAGCAATGTTTTATAATATCGACAAAGCTTATTTTCATGCAACGAAATCTAATCAAACAAGCCAAAAAAATTGAAAATGAGTGATGTTAAGAGCTTATTTATCAATCAACCATCCAATAATTTCATTCATTTCATTTTCCACATTTCATACTTAGGATATGTTTATAAACAACCTAAATAGTCACTTTAATATAATAAATATCTACATATTTCATTTTTTATATAATAAAATAATTACAATCTTAATATAAAAATTTTAATTTCAATAATTTTATTTAAATTTCGTTAATAGTTGATATAATTAAACACATGTTTAATTTTAATAATTATTAAATATGTTTGTTAGAGAAAATATTAACATTAACATGCAATTAGTATTGAAAGAGTCTTTCCTCCTTTATTTCCTACTTTTGTAAATTTTAGAATTCTCAGTGTTTTTCAAAATTAATTACATATTAAGATTATTTTTTAATAAACATATGTAACAATTATTAAAAACCAAATTATATATTTATTTGTTTTAAAAATTAAAATTTGGTGTACTATTATTGTAATTCTTTTGTTATAATAAAAGCAAAATATATACCGAACCAACTATTCACACTTATAAATATAAACTCTATTTGAAATATAGGGCTTACAAGAGTTTAATTTAGACTTTGTTTTACTAATTCTATATTTTTAGAGAAAACTTCCAAGATACTTCTCTCTTGTATTTCAAACATATCCATTCATATACACAATAAATATTTATATTTGAAACGAAATATAAATAAATTTGTGCTAATTTAAATATATTTAATACTATTATTTTAAAAATATTAGACACGTTGTTTATTAAAGATATGAAGTATAATATTTTTTTAAACAAAAATTAGATAGATTTAAATACTATCATTTTTAATCAATGTAAAATTAAGTAATTCTTAAATTAGATTATTATAGCTCCACAACATTGTTGTCTTATAAAACGTAACATTTACTTTTCTTAACTGAGTGATTCTTCGGGATTTTGATTATTGTGGATGTTATGAAATAAATCATATTATTATGAGGGTAGGTGTGCTTAAGATCCTCATGAATACTAATTGTTACCAATATCATATTTAAAAGCAAAAGTAAATAGTTTATTAATATACTCACAAGTGATTTGAGAGGGGGTGTTTTTTTAAAACTAGGGCACATTGTTTATGAAACTAGGGTGCCTATTTCTAATCAACCCTAACTAGTTCACACTGATTTAATTAAAGCACACAACCATAAATATCCGTATATATTAATTTATTGAAACACGTTGATTAACAATGGCCCAATAATATATATATATATATAATGTTGCAAGTTGTAGTACATTGACCAAAAGAGTGAATTATAAAGAAACATTAATGATTTGGAATTAGAGAAAGAAGTATTTGATGGGCTAAAAAGACCTAAATTGCATGCGTGTTGATATTTTATAGATGCCTTTTTCTTCCAATGAAGAAGGACCAGTGCCTCTACAATCATAAATATCATTAAAAATTGATATTAATCACTATGCAAGATGTCGGTATTGTTGCTTTCAGAGGATTTAACTGTGCAAGTTGGGTGTTTCTCTCCTCATTTATGGTAAGAAAGGCATTCAATAATCTTCATCTTAAAAGCTTTTAGGGAAAATTTAGTTTTTTAAAATAAAAATTTATGATATCACCAATCATCAAGATCTAAATCTATATGTGTGACCCCTACTTAATATTAAAACCCTAAAGTAATGTGAAAAGAGGTAGAAGATTTGTGATTTCTTTTTCTGCATACAAAGAAACAAATGTCATTCCCATCAGATTTGAATTTAGATCTTGATGTCACATATCTCCCTCTATGTGAGCTAAGAAAGAAAGAATTCAAATATTAAAAAAAAATTATCCTTTTTTCATAAGATAAAATTAAAGTATAAAATAAAAAAAATTAGAAAAATCAATTTAGATAGTCACTATGAATTAATTTATATGTAAATTAATTTCAGTTCATAAAAAGTTATAATTTCGATCTTTTTTTCTTTTACAGAAAACATGTAAAGAAGCTTGTAGTAGTTTTGGGAAAACTATGGTAGGAAAAATATTTTTTATTTTTTATTTTTAAGTATTTTTTATTTTTATTTTTAAATCCACTAAGAATATATATATATATATATATATATATATATATATATATATATATATATATATATATATATATTACATACGTTGTTGGGAAAATTCGAAGGAGAAACACCACCTTCAACCCAAAACCTTAAGTCATTAGGTTTATAGGTTTTATTTCTTATATATTGTTCAACTTTCTCATTCCCATCCAATGTGAGACTTAGACTCACACTTGAATAGCTAACAATCTCCGCCTCAAGTGAAAACCTACCTAACAATCTGCCCCCTTAAGTGAAAACCTTAAGCCATTAGGTTTGTGGGTTTTTTTTCACTCTGGGGAAACACCGGAGAGATATCAAGAATGAAACTGAGCCCAACCTACATAAGAGAATGACACCACCTTCAACCCAAAACCTTAAGACATTAGATTTGTGGGTCTTCTTTCTTATGTTGCTAAACTTTCTCATTCTTATCTAATGTGAGACTTAGACTCATACTTGAATACTTAACAAAGAATGAGAACTGAGTCCAACCCACATAAGGGAATAACACCACCCAAAACCTTAAAGCATTAAGTTTGTAGGTCTTCTTTCTCATTCCTACTCAATGTGAGATTTAAACTCACACTTTAATTTAATACCTAATACACATGATACGAAATATTTAATCACAACATTATTGAGCAAATGTTTAATCGTAAAATTATCACAATTTAAAAAATAAAAGTGTAAGTTGTGATATTCTCATTCTAAATCCATTAAGTTAAAAAGTAATTAATTTTTAGGAGAGGAAAAAATGTCTGTATATATTATTTAATCCAACCCTCCATGACGTTAACACTTCACTTATTTGCCACATACAAGTAGTACGTTTTTATCGTTGCCAAATTAATTGCTCTATTACCAACGCCATATTCAATGTTACCAAATTTTAATCCAATATATTTTTCATATTAGTCCTTCTTTTTAGTACTAAAAGTTGTTCCATAACTTTTGACAACTTATAGGAATAACAACATGATTATGTAAGTATGATTTTGAATATAACTGTATCCATTTTTAAAGTAAAAATTAATACACAATATGTCTTGATAGCATGAAATTTGTATTTTATTTCTATCTGATTCGTGTGACGAGTAGATCTTTATCGTACCTATATTTTTAATATTTTAAATATTAATAAAATATTTTTTTATAAAACATTATAATAAAAAATGATATGAAAAATTTAATTTCAAAAGGACAGCTTGAAGTACCAATTAGTTTTGAGAAAATTATAAGAGATTAAAACATCACATTTCACTTAATAAATCATCTTGTCTTTTCTCTTTCTTCTTTTTGCTTTCTTTATCATCTCCTTGTAATCCTTCTTCTTACTTGCATAGTTATGGCGGAGATCTTAGAGATCAATATTTAATTTGACATTCTCATCTTTTAACTCTTCAACCTCTCTCTTTAATCTTTTTATTTGTTTGGGTTTCTCATTCGGTATTGATTCTTCATTTATTATGTTAGGAGAAATTAGCCTCAAAGGTAACTTGACTCTCCTAACCCTTTCTGTCATCCATTGTTGATATGTAACTTCTTTGTCTATAGTTCACGATCTAAAGTTTCTTTCCATATATGTTATATTTCTCCAAGTGGCTCTGATCCGCTTTAACACTTTTGTGGCAAGGCCGTCCTCATAATATGATAAAATTGGGGCCAGAGTAGTAAGTGTTATAGCCCCTTTTATTGGATATCCGAATTGCCTTTGAGCGAGCACTGGATTGTAATTAATGCAACCTTTGGTCCTTATGAGCGGCATGTTAGGATATTTTGCACAATAGTAAATAAGGCGAGATTGTTGCTGCCATGATGCTCGCCATTGACCTTTCCTCTGGGTCAGAATAGCAAAATGTTGGGTCCAATCATTGCCCCCCTTCGTCTCCATCCTTCGTTGTACTACTACCTCCACTAGACAAGTGATCCCAACTATCTTCTCCCCAAGACGAGAAACCAACCAAACATAAAGGATAGGTAGACAACATAACATCAATTTCTTCTTTCTCAAGTGGCATAGATCTAGTGCTATATAGGTGTCTGCCAAGATCATTGTGACTAGACTCTCTAACCGAATCTAAAAAGCGACGAATACATCTATAGTAGCACGATCCACGAAATTCTCAAAGTTAGGGAACATCAAAACCCCATAGATGGCTAAAGTAAATACATCCATGAACGTCTTCCAATCTTTCTTGTCACTTAACTGATGCAGATATGCCTCTAAGAATTTTGGAGAAAATCCTTTCATATCTTTCATGGTGACCAGCTTGTTCTCCAACTCCCTTGAATGCATCTTCATGATTTTGGATAAGGTGAACACTGAAGCATGTTGCTCCAAATGTTGATATGGAGTCTTCCTTTTAAAGGTATATCCAAAATCTATTCAAACTCCTCAACCATGGGTACTAACTGGAAATCTTGAAAAGTGAAGCATCTTAGCGGTGGATTATAGTATTGGGCCAGAGCTGTAATCGCAGGTGTCTAGACCTCTACTTCTAACAATCCCATTAAGTTCTCATATTTACTCTTGAAGGCTCCTTTTTGTATTGCTTTAAGCTTTTGGCCTAGTTCCTTTAGGCCCACCAAGTTATTCTCTACCACCATAATTCTTGTCTTCTTCCTCAAACCTCCCAATTCAAACTCTCCCTCAATTTCAGACCTCGTGCTAAAATCCATAGTGGTGTGCACACAATTTTATAATTTGACTACTTTAAAGAAAAAGAAGTAATAAACATGTGAGAGACATGTGAGATTTCTTTTAGTAAAATGCGTCTCATGCATTGATTACAAAAAAATTGAGATTAAAATTATCTTGCAAATTATGTAATGTGTAATGTGTATTGATTTTTTTTTTAGAAGTTGAGACCTTGCGTAGTCCAATCAATTAAATTGGCTTCGCCATGCATTTCTTCTAGACAAGATTGGCGTTAGGTCTCCCTCCTCCTCCATCTTGCAGGGGCGTGTAGACTCTCTCTCTATTCATAAGAAACAATCAATTGTAAATGATGCACATACATCATAACAACCCTTAATCAAAACTTATGTTATCCCTTAATTATAACTTATGTTATCTCTTAATTATTTTTGTCATCCTGCACATATCTTTCTGTAGTTTTCTGTTACAATTTTTCATAAACAAATCCTATTGTAATATGTTCTCAATATATAAAAATCATATTTCTTTAGAGTATGCTATAGTATGTAGACAAACCAGTATTGAATATTGCTTGTCTTACAAATTATTGTCTGATTAATTAGTACCAAACAATACTTTACAAAAGATATTAAAAATATGATTTAACCTCATTTTTACTCTGTGTTAGATCAAACACTTATCATTACATAAAAAAGAAGAAGTTATAGCTCATAATTAAGCACAACTATTCCTACTTAAGAATATAACAGTCTAACTTGATTGTGAGTTGGCTCACCTGACCTATGTCACGCGACAATTGATACATCATATAACAATTTTTTTACTATGAACCAAACTCTTTAACTATAACTGTCCACCTGACCTACACTACGAGATAATTATGTAACTTGTAATAATTTTCTTTACACAATTGTTTTACTATGAATTTGACTCATAATTTAACTAATATGAATTAAGCGTTTAATATTGAATAAAAAAATTATAATTAATAATTAAATTATAATTCTTTCTATTTAAGAATATAATAAATTAAATATCATAATTATAACTTGACTGACTTAATTTACACCACCAAAAAATTTATATATTTATGTAAAAAAGTTAATGTATAAAAAGAGACAAATTCAAAATTAATTACAAAAGAAGGAGAGGTAACTATAAGTAAGAAAGAATATAAAAGAAAAGTATCAAATACCGTGCTACACGATTTTGTCAATTAGAAGGTTGTTAGTAAATCTTTTTCCTTATTAAGTCTCTGTTTCTTGAATCCTCTTTAAACATTCCGTTTCTTCTGAGAATGTGGGAACAGACTCAAAATTGTGACTCCCTTATCATACAACATTCTTATTTGATCCTACACACTCTTTATGTAATTATTGAATGAATTGAGCACAATGTATTAAATTTATTCGGATAACAATTCTTTGTTATTATCTGATATTTAATTTTGTGCACTATTGGATGATGTTGTCTTTCACCTTCAAACAGGTGTTGTTGCTTTCCATCTAGTTTTCTAAGAGACCATCCAATTTTAGTTCGTTGCCGTGCTTTCTGTGGAAGTCGGTGAGGTTTCAAATTTTGTATTTATGTGTCATGGTTGAAGATGACGGCATGTGGGACAACAGAAGCCACCGAAGCTATGGCCTTTTTAATACTTTTAAATTCATAAATGATATATTCTACTTTCAATTATTAATCATGTATTTATTTTATGATATTATTATAATATAATTCTGAAGTGGTTATTTACTTTGTAAACTGTGACAGTAATATTTCTCTTTTAAAAACAACTACGGTAGAGTATTAACTGCAACGACAAGACAGCCGTGTCGGAAACATATTATGAAACAGACAAACGCAGAAGATAATCAGATAAGTGTGGCATGTGTTGATGTTAGAACGTTGCTTTGTCGGATTCATTCATTTCAATCATTTAAAGAGACAGAATGTTATTTAAAAATATATAATTCATTTTTTAAGTAGGTTCCAAAGTTGACGCCATTGAATCAACGTTGTTTCAATCTACTGAATTTTAATTCTTATTATTTTGTGTTATAGTCAATATGAACTAATCGCTTTTCTTTTGACTTAGATTGGATTAAGTGCGGTCTCAAATTTTGAAGAAAAAAAAAATCTATGAAGAATAAAATATACATACAAATTGGATCAAAACTTAACATTATTACATCTCATAAAATTCACGGTATAGTTCAAACATACCCTTAAATTTATAAATTAAAAATTATATTTGTCTACTAACACTTTTTTTTGATAGACTGAAATTTATTAAAAATAGTTCATTTTGATAAATTTCACTTCTCATCTTGACTCTCGCAATTGTGAAATTCACTAAAAATTAATAATTTTCAATAAATCTCAGTCCAATATTAGCAATAGAAAGAAAATGTGAATTCTGGTCCATTCGCATTTAAGATCGACTTAATGTGTCCTGCACCCCTATCATTTTAACTTACTTCACTGTAAATTTCAAAATTATTAAATTTACTTTTTGATTCAGGATGTTGATTTTTAATTTTGGATTCTCTACTTGAGAGATGTTCTGGATTAATCTAGAATATGAAATATTCAATATTTTTTATTTTAAAATATATAATTTGAAAAATAATTTATATTTAATATAATTTTTCATTTTAGATTATATAATTAAAATAGAAAATAAAAATTATATTTAAAAATATAAAATAAAAAATAAATTTTAGATTGTATAATCTAAAATGTATTTTTGGATCTAGAGATGAATTCTAAAATGTCTAATTCAGAATATATTTTTAAACACCGAATGTATTAAGAATTTACATTTAATAATGTATTAATGCATTTTTTATTGGACAATTCAGAATATATTTTTAATCTGAAAATCGATTATGAAATGTACAATTTAAAATATATTTATAAATCTGAAACATGGACACTTTTGTGTTTTCACTACGTCATGAGAATGTATCAAACTATGGCAGTGCAGAATGAGATAGCCTTAAGAACATGGTATTTACTGTTTTGATTTTTGGTTCATTTGAAAGCATCTTCATTTTGCAACCCATCATTTAAATATGGACCCCATGCTGTTTGTTAAATGACACAAAAGTACCCCTCTTCAAGTTATAAAAATCTTTTCACTTCTCCCATTCCTCAAATGTGCACCCTCTTGTTTGTTGTACCTGTCTGCAATGTTAAATATGTTCTTTTTTTTGCATTTTTTTTTTGCTTTTAGAATGGTTGATTTGGATCATGTCCAGATGTTCTATTTTATTTGTGATACTTCATTTAATTTTTTTTATGTTATTTACACTTCAACATAATCTTTAATTGTTGATTTTTTAAGTCAATTATAGCATTTGATTTTTAATTATTTAAGAAAACAGAACTTGTAATATTTAATGAGACTCCTCAGCTTGCAATGAAACTAGTTATTTTCATTTCCTCTTGAGGAAGTACAATTTCTTTTATCTAGTTCAGTGATGCATATGTGATCAATTTCTCCAGAGGGGACCATGCTGCCTTTGTTCTTACATTATTCTGAATCATTTGGAAAGATTGTGGTACCAGGAGCTTTCTACCACAAAAATGTGATCAATCTATAAAAAGATATATTGGAAAAATTTTCATCACTGTATTATTAGGAAAGATATAAACTGTTTCAACAAACAGAATCTGTCACATCCTTAGTCTAATTGAGGAAGCTTGCAACAACATCTATAACAAACACAATTCATACTTTCTATTTTTTTTTTTTTTTTGTTTATGGACAAGTTGAACTAAAGATGTCATAATTCAATAGGCTGGAATCTACTAAAGAAACAGAGTAACACTCAGAAAATTTATTCATTATAGCATTTATCACTCATTCCTGCCACTCTCATTATAGTTTCTGTATTTTCTCCTGTGTAATCTAACCAACCATTATAGAAAAAAAGCATAACATTGCAATGACTTTCTTGAAAACTAAAATTCCAATAGAAGTGTGAGATCAAGAATGTTAACTACATTAACTATAAGCCTATGTTGGTTACCTACAACAGCGTCCCCACGTTACAACACGGACAAATTCTTCCTCCACCCCGTATCCTCTTCCTGCAACCCATATAATTTTTTTTATTCCATCCCTTCATGAAATTACATAAATACCCATATCTTAATAAAATTCCTCTCCTTCCCAACCGGATAACCAGGCCATCCGGTTTAATTTTTTGAAAATGAGAACTGGATGCACCCCCATCCGGTTCTCATTTTAAAAAAAAAATACAAACCGTCCGGTAAGAGAACCTTCGTCCGGTTTACATAAGCCATTCGCGACTTCCGTTCCTTCGTTATTCAAAATCTTTCAATTAATCCTTCATAGAAGCATTAGGTAACCAATTTATGATGTTTATTAGCAATTAGTAGGTGATATTGATGATTAGAGTAGTTGATTTGGGATTTGGGGGGCTGTCGACGGCGAATTTGAGGATTTTCCGATCTGCTGGGTTGAGAATCGGATGGAGTCGTCCGGTTTGTATTTTTTTTTTTAAAATGAGAACCGGATGCACCCCCATCCGGTTCACAATTTCAAAAAACGAAAGAGATGGTATTTATGTAATTTCATGAAGGGCAGTCGTGGAAAAAAAATTATATGGGGGTGCAGGAAGAGGGTATGGGAGTGGAGGAAGATTTGTCTACAACACGTCGGCCTAAGGCCCATTTAGCTCGGCTTTGTTTCTTTTTTTTCCGTTCAGCACGATTTTTTTATTTTTTCACCCCAACTGCTGGGCAGATTTAGCTGGCTCACCGTGATTTTTGAAAAAACAAAAAAAAAAGGAGAAGAGAAAATATGGCCCTGTGTTACTGGACCATATGCGTCATTTACCCCATTTTTTATGGAATGCACTCCTGTTTTATTTCTTAAACAAAAAAACAAATAATAAAATCTGGGTCAATGCTTTTGGCCAATATTTTTACCAAAAAAAACTATACATTTTATATACATTATATAATTTTTTCCAAGTTTTGACATTTCAGTTTTACAGTTAATTTTAGATATTTGTACGCAATACACGTCATTTTGTATTTAATTTTATTTAGTTACAATATTTTTATACGATAAATAATTTGTTTAAATATCAAAATGACCTCACACATTACATTATAAGATACATAATGTAAAATTTAAAAAAAAAAATTGGTATTTGTATAATCATCCACGTTGTCTTTTACTTAATAGTTTTTTTTCCAAAAACAAATATTTTCTTTTAAATAATATTTAGGTATTTATAATCAATCCTCATATCCTAAATCCATTCACATACCATATCCTTATATTGGATTGTTCATTTTCTTATAAATTTCGATAACGACTTCTTTTATATTTTTAAAAGTTTTATCTTTCTCCCAAATATAGTGATCCCCTTACGACAAATGAGATAAATTCTAAAAATTTAATAATTAAGAGAGTTAAATATGAAATTTTACGAGTTTTACAAAACTTGAATACGTTAAATTTGAATTATTTTTAATTTACATTATTTTATTTTAAAATATTTTGTTTGAATAAAATAATTTAAATTATTAAAATCTAATTTTTAAAGTATATAAATTAGCATCCACTGTTTATATAAATTTATTTAAATATTAAACAATATTTAATAATTCAAACACATTTTAGATATATTTTAGTCAAATATAAATTTTAAATGAAAATTGTTTTTTAAGTGAAGTTATTAAGATTTTTTCAATTGTATTTTTATTACTTTTACTATTTGTCTTTCTTTTATGCTGCTTGAGTCTTTTATATAGTGTTTGTATTCTTTACTGCTTGTAAGTTGATTGTTTTTACCCTTATTTGGTTTCTTCCTTAGTGGCCTTAGTCCACTTTGTTTTATTTTGAATTTTTTTATATGTGTGGTTTGTTTGTTTAACTTGTTTTTACATTGACGTTGCAGGTCATTAAAAATGTCATAACAGTGACTTTTACTTTATGTGTGAGCGTGAATGTCTGGTTCAACCTTTATCCCATTGTCATTTCTCTTAACAAGTTAGTATTTTTGTAAAATTTATTAAAAATAGTTAGAAATTCGTTTTAAGTCCAATTTTTTCTTTTTTAGCAACAACTTGTTTTATTGTAAATTTAATAGTAGAGTCCTTACATCATAGATTTTTAGTTGTTAATTTTTAAGACAAAAAAAAAATTCAAATGAGCATAATTTTTTATAGATAGCACCAATTGAGATGCTCAAAAAATGAAAGTTGTCTTAGATTGGATAACGAATGTGGTGGCCAATCTCCAAGAGTTTTGGGGTTCCAAATTTTTAAAATTCTATCATTTATTATTACTCTTTATTCTTTTTAATATTTTTGAACCTTTTCTTATATACTTTAGTATTTTATTTCACATATCTATATTTGTCAAAAAAATTTAATTTTTTTTTTATGTTTTCTTATATGGATTAAAGATTCCATTAATTTCTTTTTTTAAAGAAAAGAGATATTATGAGTTGTAAATAACAACAAACTTTTTTCCATCGATAATAACTAAAATCCACTTGCAACATATTGTTAATTATACTATAATATTAATAATAAAAAAAAGAAAAAAATTGTTACATAGAAAAAAATCTTTTATTCTTTACATTTTAACTTTTGCATAGAAATGTGAAACTTTAGTTAGCACGTAAATTTATTCCGTTTATAATGAGGGCAAAATCATCTTCATCCAAAAATTCTTAAACAAAATGCTTTTTAATTGATTGATCTCTAATTAAAAGTCACTATAAAATTATTAGTTAGTATATAGTTTATTATTTTGTTTTTCAATATTGAAAAGAAATTATACTAACAATATTAAAATTAAACTTATAAACTAACATTTTAGTTAGAAATATTGACAATATATTAATTTTTTTCCCATAGTTATCTGTTTATGGGTTAATTGTTACATAATTAATAATATTTATTTCTCTAAAGACTATTTTGCAAGTTACTAACTTACAAATTTTAAACAGCTTTGAAATTTAAAGTAGCAGACACTTCCACAGAGAACAAATCTATCACGGAACAACACATTCCAAATATGGGAGAATCTGAAGCTCCTATAGGAAATAGAATATATATATATATATATATATATATATAATA
>Ga0209700_103352_pt1 | contig 30889 bp, 9 predicted proteins | sample SiratroredBW_FD_187528 | JGI IMG/M metagenome (GOLD analysis project Ga0209700, IMG submission 187528) | Root nodule microbial communities of legume samples collected from California, USA - Siratro red BW (SPAdes) (version 2) | ecosystem: Host-associated > Plants > Roots > Nodule | place: USA...
ATATTATGTGTGGGAGTAGAGTATACATTTTGAAAATAAAATTGAAATCCTAAATTAAAAAATAAAATTTGAATCCTTAAATTACAATTACAATGAATATGAAAATCTTTAAATCATTATAATAAACCCAAAAATCTTGAAATTAAAAAAAAGTCAAATCATATCTATCAAATTGTAATAAATACGAAAATTTTAAAATTGAAAAAATAAAATCAAAATCTTTAAATTTTAATAAATTTAAAAAAATTAAAAAATAAAATCAGAATCTAATAATTTTCAAATCAGAAGTCTTAAATTACAATAAACCTAAGAATATATGAAAAATTGGAGTTCTCATATTGAAATAAAAATGATAATCTTTAAATTTAAAATTTAAATCAGAACTCTAAAAAAAAAAAAATCAAAAGGACAATACATTTTTTTGGACTAAGCTCAAATTACATTAAAACCTTAAAAGCACTCATTTTGATTTTTTTAAGAGAAAATTATTTTTTATTTTTCTAACTAATTAATAAAAAATAAATTATTACACATTTTTTTAATTTTCTTAAAGTATAATTTTTATTTGCTCAATCCAAATTGGATGTTGACATTAAATATCCTCTCCTCAATGTATAAATTTATCATAATTTCTTAACTTGTTTATTTTTCTTTCTTTTTTCAAAATCATAAACCATCATAAATACTTTCTTTTATAAGTTAATAACAAGTCTTGGTAAGTGAATTTCCACCTAACTTAACCTTATAAGAAGTTATATACTACAAATTAATCTCATCTATAATCAATATGAAATCTCCAATTATAAATACTTATTGCTCTCTGCATCAATGTTACTTCTAAGAAAAAATAAACACATCTTAATATTTTTCATACTTTCACTATTGTTAAATCTACTAACTTATTATTTTGAACACTTAGGAAAGATAACATTCTCTTGTTAAATATATTTTTATGGATCCTTCAATACTATTCATATGCACCCTTATCTCCTCTTACCACTCATCAAATGTTTGTCATGATTATATTATTTTGGCATCACAATTAATCCTTAAATTTCTCAAATAGAAGCAAGTTGAATGGTTGGACTTCATCTTATTAAATTTGACATATTGTCTTTTAATATATGGATGTTCTTATAATAGTGTTGTTTGAGAAATATAAATCTAAATGTCTTTTTTGTAGTTTCTTTCTTCCATCCTTTTAAACGTGGTTTAATACTAGTTGTTGGTGCATACAAATCATACTAGTTGGTCTAAAAAAATCATGATATTTTTTTTATCAAATCACTATGATGAAGATCTTGATGTTGTTGTAACAAATCAAAACATATCTTCTTCTTCTTCTTTGCCTATTAGCTATCTATTCAACTTTTCTTCTCCATATGGATTTAGATTTTATAAAACTACTTCAACTTGATATATCTCCTTCACAGACATCCTTCTTATTTAACTTGACAAACTACAACTTAGACACTGGTATTCATTATATGAGACTTTTAATATCTTCTATTCATTAAATTCTCATGGTAGCTTATTAAGCTCCATATAAATTTTTAAAATTTTAACTTTCTCACATTTCTCAATTTGATAAAGAAATACCAGTTTACTATCTAAAAAAGTACTTAAATAATTCTCTCGTATACAAAAAGACATGAAAAAAAAACTTTTAATATAAATTAATAAGTTGGTAGTTTTTTTTTTCTCCAACTACTTTATATAAGCATTCTTAAAAAATAGTTAAATTTTGAAACATTTTCTACATTAGGTTATTTTATCTCCAACTAATTACTTTACTTATTTATACCTTTTCATTATACCACATAAAAAATGTTTTACTTTTGAGAGTATCTATCTACTTTGTATTTGCACTAAGTATTATTATACAGAAGTCTTATTTAATTGTTTCTATTAAATTTGTCCTAAGAATTGATATTCTATTTAGAATGGAACAATTCATAATTACTACACAAGTTTTCAATTATAACACATGAAATAAGTATAATATCAATGATTTTCATATAACTAATAATAAAATAAGAATAATATCTCCTTAAGGCATATTAATTAACAACTTTTGTTATTATATTTTTTAAGTTGCAACTTTTACTTTTTTTAGTTATTGTTTCTAAGTTATCTCTGATCATGTAAGGCAAGACTGCTTCTTCCTGCACTTTCATCGAAGAACTAAAAATATTACTTTATTTTATTTAATTTTATGATTACATTTCTTTTTATTATCTTATTTTAAATTGTACGATTTAAAATAATAATTTTTGCACTTTGAATTATGTCATTTAAAATATAATCTTTTATATTTTAAATGGTGTAATTTAAAATATAAAATTATTTTTATATTTCAAATTATAAAATCTAAGATAAAAAAAATTATTTTGAATTATATGATGTTAAATACAATTTTAAAAAGATATTTTTATATTTTTTGAATTGTAAAGATGTAGAAGGAAAAGCATGAAGGTACAGAAAGAAGCCGTCAGGTGCAAGTAATTGTGTAAAGGCCAAGTATTGAAAAAATTATATTAGGAGAAAGACGAATTCTTCTTCCACTTTCATACCTTCTTCCTGTACTTCCATCATGAATAAAAAATTACTCATAAAAAATGTCTACTAGAAAAGGTTGTGACACTAATAAAGTTGAAGGGTTTATAATTTGTTGATAAAAGTAGATAGAGGAGAAGGACACTATATATAATAATTGGTCTTTGTCATAAAAACTACCAAGGAACTGTTTCTCAAATTCTTCTCGAGGAGGCTCTGGTTCCCCTAAAACCAGAAAAGTTCTTCAAACACTCATCAATCAGTCCATGAATTGTCTTCTAGTTAGCTAAATTAGATTGTCTTTTTTGGTGAAAAAAAAAACTTTTTCTCTTTTGATTTTTCAACATTAATCATTATTCGCTTAAAAATAGTTACAAAACTCTGCAATACATGCACAATGGCACAATGAAAAACACACAAAATAAACAAAATAACAAAAGCCATTGTTGAAGTCAGTCTATTTCATTATCAATGCCAACTACTCTATCACGTGTGACTTTATTAATCCAATTTATAAATCATCAGATTTTTAAGTAAAAGACGAACATAATTGTCAGAGCTTAAACCTACAAAAACGACCTTATTATGTACACAAAGCAAATGGTACTGCAATGGTTAAAAAAATAATTTAAGAGTACTAGAAACCAAAAGGTAACAAGCAATCCAATGTATATGCTCTAAAAATATGTTTTGTTTTGAATAATTATTGATATATTAATATTTTCTCTCATTTTAATTTCTAGATAAATCGATAAAATTAAGTCTTTAAAGTTCTTGCTAATGATTTGCAAATATAAAATACTAAATAAAAATATTGTTTTAGATTTCAATTTTTTTTTATTTTCTTAACAGACATCCAATATGGTACTTGTTGAAACGATCCTATATTTTCTTGGTACACGTTGAAATTATCTTGTATATTAGACGTATTAATAAAATTAAAATAATCAATGCATTCATGACTTTTCATATGATAACAAACAATTAATTCTCTTAATAAAAACCGACAATTAATTTGACAATATAAGACTTCAAAAGCATTCAAGTTTGGTAATTATTTATTAATTATGGTAATACGATAACAACTAATTGGTGGAGTAGAGATAATTAGGTTTATCTAAGCTTACACAACAATTTCGTCCTTTTTTCTCGTATTATTTGTCATAGCATGAATAGAGGTGGAAAAAACACAGAAAATGTGGGATAAAAAATGAATTATAAAAACTTGTAGTGAAAAAAGGAAAAGAGAGAGATGGAAAATCACTTATAACTCATTTCTTTAACGAGTTATACATTGTTGGTCAAATTGGTTTGGTATAATATATAGAAGTAGTTCAAATGAATGAAATGTTTGACTAATTGTTAGAAGGAAAATTTTGATTGTGGAGTTAGTTGAAATGAATGAAATATTTGACTAATAATGGTAGAAGGAAAGGATGATCGACTACACCTTGCTTCATTTCTCTAGCTTGGTGATGCAGATTCTGAGGTTAGAGAAAACCACTCCATCAAAAGTTGAAATGCCTTTTTTTTTTTTCTTTTTTTTCAGCATGACACATATCATTATAAACAATTATCATAAAAGATAACTAATATAAATAAATATAATGGTAATATATTTTTTCGTCATATTTTTTGTATTATTTAGTGGCTGATTAATTTTGTTTAGAGAGACTAGCAGAGTGTGATCGTTTATTGAGATAGAATTTTGAATTTACTTAATCATATTTTTATTAAATCATAAAATTTTACCTAAATGAATTTTCTTGCAATTTTATATCGGTTTATTCATTGGCACATCACATAATAGTACAATATAAATTTAGCTCTTATTAATATAATTTCAGATTAATCAATATATATTTAATTATTCATACATTTTTAGAATATCTGTATTACATTGAATTTTAGCCGAATAACGAGAAATGTCAGATTTTAAATTTTCAAATTTAGTTAATTTATTTTTCTAGTTTAACTAAAATAAAAAAGAATCAATAACATAAAAAAAAAAGACGAAATATGTGAAGTTGAAAAAAGTAAACTAAAACACTTTGTTTAAAAAATCGTAAAAATATATATATTTTATATTATACAACTAATTTTAATTTATAATTGACTCGAGGTATAAGAAAAACCACTGCTCCAAGATAAAAGAAAAAGCTAAGAAAAAAATAATTATATAATTAAGTTTAGTTAAGTTTAAAGTTCTTCAGAAAAAAATTAAGTATTTTTAATTAAATTTATGTTATTTTTTTTTCTTTTTCAAATATTAAAATTTTATATTTTTTAATTAATTTTTAATCATTTAATTTTTTTAATTAAATGTGTAACATATTTATTATGATGTATGGCTCACTTGCTTCTAGATGTTAATGTATTTAGTTAAAATATTAATATTTTTTTATATTACCTACAAAAACTTATTTTCTACAAAATCTTACATATTTTAACATTTAGATAAGGAAGACAATGAGACAAAATGATAAACACATAATTTATTTAATAAATAAATAAATTATTGATACTTAATAAAATAATAATAAAAATTTAATTAAAAATATCGAAATTTACTATTTACTTTAAAATTAATTAATGCATCCTATTCTATATTTAGTTAAACAACGGCGGTAAGGATAAAAAGTTGTTATTCCAAAAGCATCGAACAATGAAGCAAAGATGAGAAACACGAGAGGGATAAGACATTAGAACGATGCTATATGGCTTCCATATGATGAAGAACTGGTTGGTTAATAATGGAACACGTAGACGTTGTACTCCACAACAGCATCCCCAGTCTTAGGATCAAACGTGTGAGTCTTCGCCTGAGCGTACCCACGTGCGAACCGAAAAAGCCCGCTTCCTCCTACGATTGGCATTTCCCTCACGGCGGAGAACACCGCATTCCGCCCCAACAAGCTCAGCGTGCTGCCATTGAACTTCCCTTCCGTGAACTCCAAGTTCATTACCATCAACAGGGCCGTTTCCTGTTGGGCCGCAGACCCGTATATTCCTTGGGCCTTTCCCACGAGTTTGGATCCGGGTTCGGGGCCCACTGTCAATGGGTCGTCGATCATCGCTATGAATCCGAAAAGCGTGGAGGAAGAGTTGGTGGACTGGGCCTCCGCCACTCTGACGGCGGTGGGGTTTGGGCCGCTGACAATGTCGTGGAAGAAGAAGTGAAGGTGGCTGAGCTTCTCCTTCTTCAGTCCCAAAGACTTCCGAGATAGGTTTCTGTAGAAAGCAGGGGATTTTGCGGTGGCCAATGACAAGAGCAGGTTGAGAACGATGACCGTGAAAATGGCCGTGAGGGTCTTGGAATTGGCCATTGCAATGAGAGGGAAAAGTAAAATGTGTGAGGAAAGAGGGAAGTTAGCAATTTATAGACCGCAGAATTGGAACGTATGAACTGGGAGAATAGTTAATTATACGAATACAAATTATATTTATCCAAAGTTATAAACTAAAATAAAGAGTCCTTAATTGAAATATATAAAAAATATCGAATTCAGTAGTTGTTAATAAACTTCAATTAATAAAAAAATCAGATTTCACATCTTTCATTTATATTTGATATAAAATAAGGAAGTTTTGGATATTATTTCTTGTGAAAAAATAGCGACATCTATGATGATCTCCTTGTTACTTTACTCATATTAATCACTAGAACATTTAATAAAAAATAAGTTTTAAATGTAAATTTATTTCTCCTCTATACTCTAATAAAAGTAAGAAAAATTAAGAGAGAGAATCGTGTTTGGTGCACTTAAATACAAGGAATTTTTAATTTCTTGAATTTTATTCAATGATACTATTCCAAAAATATTCTTATCCTTAAACGTAAATATCATACATATAATTAAAAAAAATTAAAAAATATAATTTTATTGTAAAATAAAAGCATTAAATGAACTTTAATTATTATTCTTACTTCGTATATAAAAAGTTAAATTTTTTATATTTAAGAGCTTATATATTTGGAAAGGGATATTGAAAGTTAAAGGTGTTATTAATAAATATTTGAATTCGTATATTTATTAATTGATTACGATGTATTCATTAGTACTCATGCATTTAATAAATGTGTTCCTTCGTCTTGTCTAATTTATAAGAAAAAGATATCATGTTCGTTAGACTCATATATAAATAAGTTCAACTTCCAAAAAGTTTTATTTAAGGTTGTTATTTAAAAAAACACTCTTATATTTAATTCAAGAAATTCTCTTTAAGGAAATCTAGAAAATATATTTATATATGGTATGAAATAAAAAATATTAAATAAATACGTGTGAATATTTAAATTCATGTATTTCGGAATTGATTTCTAATATATTCTTGTGAAAGTTTTAGGTGTCATAACGAGGACTTTGAATTCATATATTTGTTAATTGATTTTTACTCGCTAATGTACTTCCTCCAATTTTCAAGGTACTTTTAAAGTAATTAATTCAGTTTATCTTTTGTCGAATTTTTAAAATAATATTGAACGTATTAAATTCACTATTATTACTATTTTACAATTTTCTTAACGTTATTTATTTATAAACAATAATTCATAATAATTACCATAGAAAGATACCATAGAAAGATACAAGAGATTGAATTATGTTTTATAACTTTCTTTCACTCAATTTTTCTACAGGATATTTAAAATGTTTTTTTTTTTTAAAGGTGCAAGAGAGATAAGAAATTTTTTATTGTTTCATTTCAACCACTAATAGTACCTCTAATTATTGAAAACCTTTAAATTTCATTGAAACAAGTTTTTTAACAAGTATTATTTTAATCACTTTTGCCAAAGAAAAAGAAAACAGAAGTATATTTTTTTTTACTTGCTGCCCGAGATACTTACTTTCCATGATCACATTCTACTTTCAATAAATAGCGAAAGTGGTATAATCCAAAACATTTAAGATAAATGAATATGAAATATGAACTAAGGTTTCTTCATTAATAATATTAAAAAAACAATATAGAGTTTTAAAAAAATAATATTACATAGAGATTAATCAATGAATAAATAGTTTTATATTTGCTCTTCAAGCTAGTAAGTGTTTGTTTATGAGTCTTTAAAAAATAGTTGTTGTTGAGACGTTTAGAAATATAGTTTGTTATGATGATTATTGAGAAAAATTATTATTTTGAGTTTTGTTGGTAGGTGGATAATGGTCTCATTGTGTAGATTATATGATCTAAGTCATAATTATTATTTTGTTTGGACTTTTATGCTCTTCAGTAAAAAGAATTATACATTGACTATAAGATATAACTTTTGAATTAGTGATAACTGTTCAATTTATTAACAATTGGTATTAAAACTATTGTCAAGAGTTTGATTCCCAGTGGAGCAATTGTAAAGTAGAAATTGTTACAAGTTTCATCAATTATATTGTGGTGTGTAAGTCAAGTGGGTCAAGTTACAATTGAATATTTTGATTTCTAGTAGACTTAATTATACGGTACATTCATGGTGTAAGTCGCGAGGGTCAACTCACAATCGTATCATGTCATTTTCTTTCTTAAAATCTTAAGTAGAAAGATATGTGACTGACTATAAGTTATAATTCTTTATCAGTGGTTAGTGTTTAATATATTTTACCAACGTATTTTTTGACTTAATTAGTGCTTTCTAATACATTTTACCAACGTGTTTCCTTGATAGGATGGTGTAATATTTGTATTTATCTTTAACTTATAGATTATTTCTATCTTTGCACAACTGTTTAATGTATAACATAATAAATATATTTTATCCATGACTTTGTACTCAAAGTGCTTTTTTATTGTCATTGACCTAATAATACAATATATTAGTTATGGATCATAATAGCAAATAATTCTACATAGACTATGTATTGTCTAATGTTTATGTTACTTTGTCTAAATTAGATGAATATAATCTATTATTATAGTATGAGATGGTTTTTTTATCACCAATAAAAAATAATATAAATAGGAGCACATAAGAGGTAACCCTATACAAAACATTCTTGGTATAAACTAAGATTTACTGTCAAATCCAACAAAATAGAACAAACTCCAAAAAATATTGTTCCTAACCATTCCTCCAAAGAAAATACAGACAACACAAAATCCATCCAAGGATATAACCTACACTAGAGTATAAATGTATTGTGATGAGACTACTAACACCAAATCATCTAAATGTTTAATGATCTCAATTGTTGATCTGATCTCTGCATTACAATTTTGGTACATTGTCACTCGAACTTTAAATGTAGTTATGTAGGCCATTAGATATTTTCATTCAACTTCATCTAACAAATATTCGTCGCTCCATAACAAAACTCACTAATAAAACAAAAAAATGGAAAATATTGCAATACTAGATTTAAGATAATGAAGTTATACTAGAGTTAGACATTAGATATTTCATCTGATGTCTTGAAGCACCATTAGATATTACATCGCTTTATTTCAATAACCGATGTAATATTCCTATTTTAACCCTCACCGTTTCACTTTTCCCTTTCACTGGTTTGTGTTTACATTTTCTCCCTCAAGCTTCTATGTATTCATTCACTCCATTTATTTGCTCAAAGTTGTTTCGTGTGCCTTCATTGACTTCATTCACTTTATATCCTTCATTGCATTCACGGTTTTCACGTGGTGTTGCTTTTTCTTCTCATTAGCTTTTATTTGCATTTTGCGTGGTGTCGCTTTCTCTTCTCACTGGTTTTCATTTGCATCTTTGTGTTCACTTATTTTGTTAGGATTCATTTGGTCTATTTTCGGCTTCTTCTATAGATGTTTGGCGTGCCTTTCTCTTTCACTGTGAATGTTTGGTTCAACACCTCTTGTCGCTTCTCTTTGCAAGAGGTTAGCAATTTTATAAAATTCATTAAAAATAGGTAAAAATTTATTTTTGACTCAAATTTTTTATCAGCAACTTGATTTAGTTTATATCTGATGGTAGAGTTCTTATATTGTATAGGTTTATCATAGATTTAAGATTTTAAAGAGGGTGAAAAAACTTTAAACGACCATAACTTTTGATAGAAAACTCGGATTGAGATGCTCCACAAATAAAAGTTGCTCGAAATAACGTAACGAATCTTTTGGGCAATCCCGAAGGAGATTCAAAATCCAATTTTTTTTTTAAATTCCATCATTTACTATTTTTTTTTTTAGTATTTTGACATCTTTTTTCTTATTTCACCTATTTGTACTTGTTACAAAAAACTGTAAATTGTTATGGTATTTTCTTGTATGGATTAGAGATTTATCAAAAATTATAAAAAAAACTATTTTTTTTAAATAGAGATATTATATCGATTGTGGGCTCCCAACCGATGTAATAGGATAAATACAACATCGATTGAGAGCCACAACCAGTGTAGTATCTCCTTCTGAATGCTCTTAAGATTGATATTTTACGTTAGTGATTTATTTATCAACCAATATAGTATATGCACATACTACATCGATTATAGAATCGATATAAAAAGTTCAAAATTTTTTACATTACATGTATCTATATCAATTCTGAAACCGATGTAGAATATACTATACAATCGATATAAAAAGCGTTCTAATGCTTGTAGATTAGATGGTCGACCTATAATGTGTACGCAATAGACAATATAATATTTTAATACTTTATTATCACACTTAAGTTGTATATATCGAATCTTGTTTACCATATATATGTCGTTCTATATATCGAATCTTGTTTACTATATATATGTCGTTCTAACACATGATAAGTGTGTATGATTTTCTACTTTTATTTAAATTTAATATAATGGTGTTTTTTCTTTTGTTATTTTGGTCGTGTTTTTCTTTTATTGCAAATCCATCGATGATTGGTAACAATTTCAATATGTTCACTGCTCCGCAAACTCACAATTAGAGTTTCACGTCATCATGCGACAAGCAAAATTAAAGCTTCATGGTATCCCAAACTATACTTTTAGTTTCGTTTGAAGACAAGCAAATCAAGTCATTCATTGAAACAAGGGAGTCTAGATGTAGTCATCACATGTTTTTATTTTGATCCTACATGTATTCACGCACAAAAAATAATGAGTTTGTTTTTCTTTTTTTGAAAAAAATATATGGACCATTAATTCACTCTGAACAAAACCTAACACCCCCAATTCAATCAATTAATTACCAGAAATATAAATATAATTAATAGCATAGAAATATATCTATAAATGTAATCAATGCTCTACTTAAGATTAAAAAACATATTTTTAAATATATTTAAACATACTCTAAGGTGATATAAAAAAAGGCATATAAATACATTAAAATTATAATCAATTTCATCATGATTAAACATTTACCTAAATACACGTTAGAAGAAATTTTCCCTAAATATTGCAATTTTGCTCCAAATTTATCAAAATGGACAGATTTAAAAAGTATTACAAAAATAAAATCGTGTTAGAAAACACAATTACTTTCTTGAAAAGTCGTTATTCTCAAACTCAACTTTAATAAAAAATAAAAATTAACAAAGAAGTTGTCAAAGTCTTTTTCTGAAAATACATTGAAGAAGTGGTATAACACGACTGTGATTTAACTTAATAGTGTTGTTGATTTTTTTTAAAAGGTGAAGTCATAAAGAAATATGACCAATTTCATATAGAAGTAATACACATTAGTCACGAGTTTAACGACTTTTTTGCATTTATTCAGTTTGCATAAAATGACAATTTTTTTGTTTAAAAGCATAAAATCATGTAAAAAGAATATTCACACAGTTAAATATGTAAAATAATAAAACATTTTTAATTTCAGTCACCACTAACTTTTTACATTTAACAAAAATTATTATTTTATTCAAATTAAATAAATGTAAAAGATTCGAACAAAAGTTATAAAGACCGACGACTTCACCATAAAAAAGATTATAAATCAAAGTTATACTCAAGGTCCACGATTTCTTCAACTTTACACCTAGAATCGACTTTTGTCGTGACAATTTTTTATTAATTTTCAGTTTTCATTGAGTATAAAACAATTTCTATATTAGATGCATGTGCAACTTTATATCAGAAATTGTGGTGTCCCCTCTAGTGCTTTCTAGTGTCATTTGTTGAATCGGCCACTCATATTGTGTGCCTACCGGCCATGTTTTGTCACAATTGGCCTAAAAAACAAGAGCAGTTGAATTTAACCAATCCATCGGATATCTAAAATCGTGACCACACTATGCACCTGCCTGGTTTGGTGCAAGTGAGACCGGAAAAAACAGTTGAGGCTGCATTGTCAAAACGAGTTTATGCGTGTCATTACCAAGTTATACGCACAGCTTCAACATTTCATCATGTTCTGAGATCAGTGAAATAATAGTTCATAGTTTCTTAGAATTACCTACTGAACAAAAAAGAACCACTTCTCGTAAAGGAACAATAAATACTATTATCATTTTATTTTAAAATCTTGTTTATATTTATTTTTATTAGTTAAATATAATAATTTATTATTAAAAGAAATTGTATAGTGAAAGTAAGAGAAACGAGTGGATGTTAAAGAACTATTATTCGTTCTTGTGGCAAAGTCATTATGGTTTCTCAAATCACGATGATTTTTGAAGTCAACATAGTCAACTAAAGCATACATGGTTTGACCACAGGAAGCATAAATGCAACTTGTGATTCCAAAAGCATCCGAGAATAAAGCAAAGAAGAGAAACACAATACAAGAATAAGAGAATAAAACGATGCTTTGTTGCTAAATGACGCAATGCTTAATAATGGAACACGTAGACGTTGTACTCCACAACAGCATCCCCAGTCTTGAAATCAAACGTGTGAGTCTTCGCCTGAGCGTACCCACGTGCGAACCGAAAAAGCCCGCTTCCTCCAACGATTGGCATTTCCCTCACGGTGGAAAACACCGCATTCCGCCCCAACAAGCTCAGCGTGCTGCCATTGTATTTCCCTTCCGTGAACACGAAGTTCAGTACCATTAACAGGCCCGTTTCCTGTTGGGCCGCAGACCCGTATATCCCTTGGGCCTTTCCCACAAGTTTGGATCCGGGTTCGGGGCCCACGGTCAATGGGTCGTCGGCCATTGCTATGAATCCGAAAAGCGTGGAGGAAGAGTTGGTAGAGTCGGCGTCCGCCACTCTGACGGCGGTGGGGTTTGGGCCGCTGACAATGTCGTGGAAGAAGAAGTGAAGGTGGCTGAGCTTCTCCTTCTTCAGTCCCAAAGAGGTTGGAGACATGGTTCGATAGAAAGTTGGGGATTTTGCGGCGGTGAATGAAAAGAGAAGGGTGAGAATAACGGTGAAAATGGATGTGAAGTTTTTGGAGTTGGCCATAGAGACGAACGGAGTTTGAGACTAGCAATTAAGGTTTTGAGCGAAAAGAGAGAATTGTTGAGTCCGTACTGAATGTAGTATTCTAATAAAATATTTATAGAGTGGATTTAATCATGCAAGTGTGGAAGTTTTGCCGTAGTAATTGACCTGCTAAAAGGAAAGAATTAGGTTAACAACTTAGGTGAACTTGGCATGGTTTTACATTGTGACAAACAGTTTGTCCAAAAAAAACATAGTGTGTATTTTCCAAAAAACTAACAAAAATGTCAAAATAATTCTGTCGAAAACTTAACACCTAAAACCTAAATACACTTGACCTAGGCTGATGATAATTCAAGGTCATTTTCATCTTTTCACGCATGCAATCTCCAAAGGACTTGGTGGTGGTTTGTCAGGAACCAGGATGGCACAAAGCAACTCTTGATTCGTTGAGTAGCTTATGCTTGCATGTTACACAAGTGTGAAGTGACTTATTTTACAAATGTCTCAGTGCTTGCTTTTTGTTTTTTCTGGTGTGGTACTAGGTAGCACTACTACTAAACCACGATCGGATACTAATTTAATTTTTTAATATATTTATTGATTCTTTTATTTAACAAAAAAAATGAATGATAAATAATTTATGCGTTTTTAATTTGAAACACTGAGTATTTTTTGCTTTTTAATATTTATTTATAGGGCATTAATTATTTTATTAAATTCTTTTCCGAATATGTCATTTTTAATTTTCATCTTTCATGAAATTAAACTAGAGAGGCTACTATTTAGGACAAAGACCTACATAAATCATTAAATAAGAAAAAGTTATTTGACCACATGAAAAGGAAAGAAAACAAATTAATAGTTCTTAGAGATGACATTAGAAACGATTTGAATCTATAGAACTAAAGAGTTAATTACAAGTAATTTCAATTTTACAAGTACAACTTACTTGTAAAAAGACTCAGTGCACCAATCGGAGAACCAGTTTGTAGCCACTGAGTCTCATCAGAGTAACATCATATTGCTTTCCTTTGTTTTTGTTGCTAACCTGTATATATTTCCCTTTATTAATCAAATATTTACTTTTCTTCTTCTCAATTGTACATTATTATATTTTGATTTTTACTATGGTGCTGACCGATTTAATTTGGTGGAAACCTAAGGATGAATCTTCTTTGAATCTCATGTCTTAATCCTTTTTATTGCTTTATTTGTTTGTCTTATTTCATCACTACAGCTATTTGAATTGGAATGTGATCTACCTCTACACTACGGTATTGAATCAATTCAGGCATTTTGATTTATAAGTATCCATAATAATCCTATTATATAGGAAAAACAAAAATCAAATGAATAATAAAAATGATACAAATATGCAATATAGAAATTAAAAAGATTATGTAAGTGTACGCATGAGAACACATATTTGTAGGAATTTGTCAAGTATTCTCTTGTTATTTTTTTCAATTAAACAAATATTGGACTGCAAAAGTTAGTATTATATTCTTTACTAATAAAACCACTTCTCACACCATACAATTCCAATAAAAATAGTGGAGTGTGAGAGTGGGGGCATAGCAATAGAGATCACAAAGCTTTAATGCTACACAAGTGGGATCATTTTTTCTTTTCAAAGTTTATGTTACGTTTGAATTTTTGATATTCTATATTCGTGTATTCAACCTATTTGATCCTATATATTAATATCATGATTATTAAAAGATAAAACTACATATTAGATATTAATTTATTTTTTAATAATATTTAATTATTTATTTTCTTTAAATATATAAATAAGAACGATAAAGAGATAAATCACTTTTTTTAAACGTTAGTTTTTTATTTATTTAATATTTATATGTGAAGCATTAAAAGAATTAAAAAATGATACGGGATGATATCACATTACTTAGATTATAATATTTATGTGACCTATTTTTTTTTTAATTATTTTACTTGAAAGTTTTTATACTATATACGCTAGTGACTAATTCAATTGTAAACATCCCACTCTGTCAAGAAATGTGATCGCTTATAGTTTTGTTATCGTGTTTAAACATATATCCCATAAATAGATTTAATTATACATTTTATTTTTGTCTAAATTTTTTCGTTTGATATTATAAAATTATTACCAAAGATGTCATACTGTCGTATATGTGAGATGTAAGTATTAATATGGATTGAATTGCATCTATATATATATATATATATATATATATATATATATATATATATATATATATATATATATATATATATATATATATATATTATATATTATATATTATAATAAAATATAAAGAATTTCAACAAAAAAAATATTTAACTGATGTTAGATGTTAAATATTATTCTTATTATCACGACTACAAGTATGCGTGTAACTAAGTGTCTACTATCAGTCAATATTGAAATGCTATTAGTGTGAATCAAAACGATACAAAAATGATAAAAAAAAGTTTAAAATTTAGAAATAAAAAATAAGAAAAAATAACAAAAGTCGCTTTTTGATCACAAATTGGATACAAATTTATATTAAATAGTTATATAATAGTGTTAATCTCGTAGACAAAACCATTTATATTAAATAATTTTATGCAAGCGTCGGCTTAACTAATATAATTTTTTTTAATAATAAAAATATAATGTTGACTTAACCAACATTTATTGAGCAGATTTAATAAAAAAAATAAACTTAAATAATTTTATTATATTCTTTAAAAGGTAAGAAAGTTTCAACCTGTCTTATTTAAATTAAATAATTATATGATAACGTCGATTTAACGTCATGCTGATACTTGGTGAAGCAGATTTAATGAAAAAACTTAGACGATTTTAACTTATTTGTGAAAGATAGTTCCTAACTTTCTCACTTTTCGCCTCTTTCTCTATTTAGGGTCTTCGCTATTTCTCTTCTCACTCACTAGTTGGATAGAATCAAAATTGTTATTATTCTTCTCTAAGAAATAGTCAAGAGATATAAATACATGGTAACCCTTTGATCCAAGGGTTCAGAACACAACAAACCAGAGAGTTTTGTTTTGTAAAAACAGAATCAAACCGTAAACAAGAATATTACCCATGTTCCAATTTGGGTTTCTTATGGAATACTGGTGCATTTTTATATTCTTTTTTGAGCTTGACTATGCAAGTTTGGAGAACATAAACAGATGTATGTTTAAATTCTTTATGGGAAATTTTTGACAAAAATTTAAGGTTAGGACTAAGCTTATATCATATTTTCCTGCAGCTCCAATTTTTCGAGTTGGAATGTACTAAGGACAGGTTTACTTTTAGCCTTCAACATTAGTGACACATAAACCAGAGAGGCAAAGGTAAGACTTGCTACATTGAAGCAAGAATTACTAAGTTAAATAATAATTACATAAAGAACAATTAAACATGTTACACAGATTAGTCATTGTCACATGGTGTTGGCTGCAGTGAAGTGCCCCATGTATGAGCAATCCTTGACCCTTTCTTTTCCTAGCTCTAGTACTCAAAGCAGACACACTGACCCTATTCCGGTATTTTTACACAATTGGTGTAAATTTAGTTGGAAATTACTAATATCGACAAAAATTTTAAAAATCGCAAAAGTGGATTTAGTCGTGTGAGGTCTGACGAAATATTTTCATGACACATACAATATTCCTATAAGTTTATTTGGTGGAAAATTTTCTTGTGAATTTTCTATAAAAATTTGTAAGAAACGAGTTTTTTTTATTTTTTTTAATTTCTGTTTTGAGATTTTAATGCAGAGTTTGATTTGAAGGTAATTCACTAATGAAAAAGTTATATAAATACTTTTTACTATAAATTTATATTTCACAAATAATTTTCAAATTTTAGATTTGGAGGTAATTTTTCTTACAAAATTGTCTTTATAAGTATGTTCGTTGCTAATTCTTTTAAAAAAAATCTACAAAAATTTTCATACAAATTTTAATATATATATATATATATATATATATATATATATATATATATATATTAAATTTTATTTTTTTATTTCAAAGTTATCTTGCATTCTACAAAATAATTTATAATATTTTTTATTTAGTTAATGATTGCTAATACTTAAAATTTAGATAAAAAAATACTATAATATCTCTACTTCCAATTTTACTTACATTGATTTAAAAATGAGTTGAATAGTTAATTAAAATAACAAGCTGAATTTGTCTAATTTTTTCTTATTACTATATTAGAATGCATTAAAATGAAAGTGAATAATTGATTAAAATAGTATTATTGTCCCAAAAAATACGCCTAGTATTACATGAGATTACAATACTTATTATTACTTAAATAAATTAATATTATCATTTATTTATTAAAATAATTATTTATGATGATTTTTTTTGTAGATTAAGTTAATTTTTAATGTTGTTTTTTTAGGATGAAGATCATATTACCCTATAGCTATAAAGCATATTCAAAGTTTCCATGAGCTGACTTTTAAAAGCAGTACCAAGATTTTTTTTTTCTATTGTGAGAGGTCAGATGAAATTGTAAGAAATATCCTTTTAAGTTTTTCGTAAAAACTTTGTAAGAAATATATTTCCTTCTGTAATTAATCTTTCCACCCCAATTTTATATATATTTTTAATTTAAAATTATGGTAATTCTCTTAATTAAACTAAAATTACTATATATATTACAATTTTATAGCATTTTTAACTAAAAATATTCTAGTGGGTGGAAAGGCCATCTCTGCTAACATCGTGTAGTTATTTTTATTTACGTCATTTTCAACAAAAAAAAGTTAAATTAATTTTAGTAGTTACTTCCTAAGTAGTTGTAGTAAATTTTGTCAAAGTCCAAATACCAAATTAAAGAAAAAGTGCTGAAGCATATATTAAAACGAAAGAAATATCCTTTCTTTTCCACTTCAGATTTTATCATTGATTAAAACAGCCAATTAAAATTCACTACAAATACTTAAACCTTGGAATAAAAAAAATCAGAATTGGTTAATCAAACAAACTGGGCCGAAGTCCATGAGCACCAAATACAACAACTAAAGGCCAAATTCTTCCTACACCTCCATAGAATAACTTAAATGACGGTTTTGCCCTTGATGAAAAAAAACTCTACGCCTCTTTCCCTTCATCTTCTTCACATTGAGCACCCCCTCCGCCGCAGCACCCCGTCGCACCCCTATTGAAATCATTGCGTCGAGCGAAAACAGCTTCCACCAGATGCTTCAACAGAGACTGTTTAACACTACAGATCTTTGATTTGTTTGGATGTAATGAGTTTTACGTGTTTTCAACCTTTTTCGTGATGCTGAATTAGATGGTAGCTAAGAGTTTCGCTGATGAATCCAGTGTGATCTTTCTGGGAGTTCCACATAGCAATGCCCGAACAGATCTTCAGCACACATAACTAAGAAAGAAAAGGAAAAAATTCAGAAGATGCAGACATAAATGTGAAATTCTTGGGACTTGTCTTGTGTGGCTCTTGGTTTCTTGGCACTTGCCAGATCTGGGTTTATAGTGGAAGGTGAAGGAACCAATAATATAAAAACAATCTATAATACAATTCAATTTGTATAATAAAAAACAAAAAAAATTATATTTTAAATTATATAATTTAAAATATAAAAGTTTATCGTATTTTAATTTGTATAATTTAAAATATAATTTTTATATTTTAGATTATATATTTATATTCTGAATTGTATAATTTAAAATAAAATTACATTTTAAATTATACAATAAATAATCGTAAATTTAACTTTTGAATTCTGTAATTTAAGACATAATTTCATTTTCAGAATTGAAAATTTTAGAAAAATATTTTTAATATTTTTTTAAATATAAGTGGTAGAGGAAAGTATTGAGACCAAAAAATAGTTAAATTTTAAGTAAATCAAATGTTTTTCGTGATGAATCTTTAGAGTTACTATAATTGTCAGAACATAAAATCCTTTTCCTTAGGCTTTTTCATGTCAGCCTTACATGAGGTCAGTATTTTGATTTTTCTAATCCATTAGACAATAATTTCAACATAAAATCATTATGCAACAATCTATAAATAAAATTAAAAAATAATAAATAACTTTATCAGTAAATCAATATAAAATATAAAAAATTAGGAAAAAAAAATATACATCTATCGAGATTAAGAAAATGATGTCTTGACCCCACTCTTTGAATAAATATAATCTTTGAATTATTTTTATTTATTCTCTTCAAAATAGGATGTCTTAAACTAAAATAGAATAATTATAATTTTTTATATTTTTTTCTCAAAAACTTTACGCATAATATTATAATTATTTTAATCAATATTAATACGAACAACTTAATTATTTATTATGTTAAATTTCATTATATTTGATGAATGACCATTTCAAAGTTTAATTTTTTGATAGGTGGCTGATACTAGGCGAACTCTAGTTTACACAATAATTTAGAAAAAAAAATGTTATAATTGATTTGAATTGCTCAGTTTTAATGAAATAAAGTATTATTAATTATTGTAAATTAAAGTACATATTTATAAAATATCTGGAAATCAAATAAAATTTTGGTACCTTCATTTTGAGTTTTAATTTTAGTTGTTAAAGTTGAAATTATCACTTTGGTCTGTTAAAGTTTCTCCCTTAAATAAATCTGGTTCATCCATTATTTTTTACTTTAACTTGGTCAACTTAATAACTGATAGTAAACACAATACGACCTTTTATTCGGAAAGCACAACGACCTCTTATCTTGAATTCCATGTCGTTATCTTGAATTTCAGGTACAGGATATATGAATCATAAAAGCACAACGAACTTTTATTCGGAAAGCATGAAGAACGAACGAGAAAGGATACACGGTAAATACAACGTAAGAATCGTGTGTAAATGTTGTACAAGATCATAGGAGTGATCAATAATGGAAGACGTAAATATTGTACTCCACAACAGCGTTTCCTGTCTTGTTATCAAGACTATACGTCTTCAGATCAGCAAAGCCACGTGCGAATTTGAAAACCCCACTTCCGCCAACAATCGGCAATTCCCTTTCGTTCCGGAATATCAAGTTCCGACCCAACAAGCTCAGAGTGCTGCCATTGAATTTCCCTTCCGTGAACACGAAGTTGAAGAGCATGACTAGGGCAACCTCATTCTGGTCTGAAAACCCGTACAGTCCTTGTCCCTTTCCGACAGGTTTGGACCCGGGATCGGGCCCAACGGTCAACGGGTCGTCGGCTATTGCCACGAATCCGAAAAACGTGGAGGAAGTGTTGGTCGTTTTGGCCTCTGCAATTTGCACTGCTGTGGGCTTGGTCCCGATTGTAACGTCGTGCAAGAAGAACTGAAGGTGGAGCAGCTTCTCCTTTTTCAGACCCAGAGATTTTGGAGATACGTATTCAAAGAAATTGGAGTTTTCTGCTGCTGTGAGTGAGGAGAAGAGGAGGGTGAGGGTGAGGGTGATGAACCAAATGGCCATTGAAAGTGGTGACTGTGGACACGTACTGTGGACACGTAATGATTGAGAAATCTAAACTCTACGAGAAAGTAATTCATAGATGCCCTCGACAGTGAGATAATAAGACTATATAACTACAAAAAAAAAATAAGGAAACGCTACAAAATAAATAAATAAATAAAAATTAGTCACGAATTTAAGGAAAAAAAATCGTTTTTCGGCTAGTAATAGTCAAACACGCATCACAACAATTGTAGTGATAATTTATCTTATGATGGAGGAAGCGTGGAAGTTCCAGAGGGATTGACTTGGTGCTAATAAAACTTGGAAGAAGGTGACGGGGAAAAGCAACAATGGAAATAAGCAAGTTCGCATTAAAATGGTACTAAACTCGATCGTAATCAAATATTAGATATAATATTAACGTCAAGCTCATGAAAATATTATTAGGATAAGGGAATTCAACTTCAGTTGTTTAAGGATGAATAGTACAGCGCACCGCATAGTCGTCGCCGGCTACATAGATTGACTGTCGGTTTTGTTGTTGTGGCTTAAAAGAGGACAATTTTCGTAAGTCAGGGGAATTTCAGCCATGTAAGCTTGTATTCTTACATAAAATTATAAGGTTATTTCATACTTTCAACTCAATTTAGTAAGATGTGTTCTTACCCAACCGATTGAAGGTCTTCTAAAGTCAATGAGGCACGATTGAGGTGTGTGACATAGTTGGTTGAGATGTGTTCTACCTGTAAAAGATTATAAGATTATCTGATATTTAAGTCATTAAGAATATAAGAATACTTAAGTTAATAAGAAAATAAGGAAAGTATATATAGTATTTAAATAAGTAAAGAACCAGATAGATAGATGATATAAGTAAACAATGTGATCATATTTCATATTTATACAATCTTTTTAATAATGAGGTATAATTTTCATTAAATGTTAGAGGTTTAGAATTTGAGTAATAACTCCCTTAATCAATTATTATAATTAAATTAATAGAAGAGTTATAAGTAGGTTATCAGGGATTAAATTGAATATACATAAGGCATTGATCATGGATATAAATAGCAGGTTATTAAAAAAAAGTTAAATTATTAATAAAATTTTATAGACAGAATTTTATTTTGGTAAAATAAATAAATTTATCGACAAATATCATTCATTGTTAAATTTATCGACGAATTTATCGACAGATTTATTTTAAATCTATCGGTAATTACTGACGGACTCAGAAATCTGTCAATAAATTTATATATAATAAATTTATCAAAAGATTTTGAGTGTTTTTATGTATTTATCTCGTGATAATTTTTTTTTAGTGGCTGAATCGTATTGTTAAATGAACGAGTTAATTTCGGTCTCCTCATTCGTTTGGATTGGGTGTGCTTAAGCTCCGTTTGGAGTTGAATCTATAAACTCGACCTACCGTTCTGTTAGGAATTCTAACCGATTTAATAAAATAGTAGTAGTCAGTAAAAGGGTAATCATTATCTTAGGAACAATTTTTTTTTCGCAAGCATTTAATGAGGGGTAGAGGGGTAGAGGAGTAGACAAATCAATCACACCATGATGTCAATTGGAAACTTTTATTACCTTTTGATCAGATTACACCACGTAGCCCTAACATGCGCAATGTCTTGAGAGTGCTAGTATTTGCCGCATTTGATGAATTATTTTCTTAAAGGAAAATTTTTAAATTCCATTTAGCCAACTACCTCATAGCTTCTTCTTTTATTTCTAATTCCTATGATGTTGGTAGAAGTTTAATAGGTAGGGAGATTGCTCCTATTAGGGAAGCAAGTTCCACTGAGTGTGCTGAATTATTGTTTAGTGAGGGGGAGCCCACGGAAGAAGCTTTTTTACTGTCCCTCGCTGCAACTGCTTCCTTTCTTCTGTCTGCGGCTGCTACGACTACCGTACCAGCAGTTATCACTGTTAAACCTATAAAAAGAAAAAACCCTCATCCAAAACCTTTCAGGAAGGATCTTAGGTTGCGGAAATGTTGGATTGAACTTTTACTGAGAAATTCAAGTAAGGGAAATTGAATTGTATGTTGTCTGATTTGATTTCAGTATAATTGTGAGGTAGGGTTTGAATTGAATGATTTTTGAATTATTAAAATTGGTTAACTTAATTTTTTCTTTATTTTACTTATGTGATGACATATGTTGGTAATGATTGTGTTTTTGATATGAGAGTAGATGGTGTTGCAGATGGATATGTAAAAGATTATTTAGGATGAATGATACTATTAAGTATAGACTAAATTTAAAAAATAATTTAAAAATTCTTTATAATTAAGTTTTAATAGAATTCTAAAAGTAGAATTTTGAAATTAGTTTAAAAGATTACTATATGCAGATAAATCTTAAATATGATTAATAAAATACTTAATTTTATTCATGGTATTTTTGGCATGTTACCGATAACATTTAAAAGACTAAACACATATCTAATTATCTCAATCATTAATAAAATTAAAATAAAACTAGCAAAAGTAAAATTTTGTATTAAGTATATTATTTTATTATACTAAAAATAAAATATATTATATTATCCTTAAACCAACTATTTATCTTTTAAATTATATAATTACTAAGTTAATTAGTATTTTTTTTACAAATTAGTGTGTGTATATATATATATGTATATATATAATATATATATATATATATATACATATATATATATAAAAATATAAATATGTGACACTGTTTTAAAACATTATAATATTATAATTTCATTGTCATGTTATATTATGTGTTACGTGGTGTGTGTCTGTCTATCTTACGTAACACATTTAATAACTTTTTATTAGATAATTTAAATTGTTAAAATTTAATTTTAGATTAAAAGTTACTCTCAGCTGTCCAAAAAATATTAATACAGAATTATTTAATAATCTATATATATTTTTGAAAATTGAGGTATAATAATTCTTAATATATATACCAGTACAAACTATTTTATTATTATTGTATTGTTATTTATTTTTTAATCAAATAAGTTATGGATCCCTAATATATAATTAATTTTTGTTTGAATATTAAATAAATAATCACTTTAAATATTTAATAAATTAAAAAAATTAATTTAAGGCTCTCATCATACTTACATGAGTTTTATCATCCACGTATCCTTTAAATTAAAACACGTATCAAATTATTTGAAGGTTAAGAAATGTTATAAATAAAGTATCTTTTACTAATTGTATTAATATAATATACATCCTATGATAGCAAATATATCAATTCTGATGATAAAAAAATAATTGAAGAACTAAAAGATAATTTTAAAAATATATCAAGGATCAAATAAAAGAGTCAATACTGTTGGACCAAAAATATCAATAAATGTTTTTTTAGGAAGATAACGAAAATAAAAAAATTTATTAGATATTCAAATTAAAAAAATATATATTAGATACTTAAAAAAAATATATCAAATGATGTAGACTTGAATTTTGTTTTTTTTTTTAGAATTTGCCGCATACTATTGTAAAATAAAATATTATGTAAAAAGTTATTAAAAAGGCCATAATTTGGATAATCTTTTTAAAGTCAAATACCATTACTCAAATATGTTAAGTTTTAATTAGAATTTTAATTTTTATCCACTATATAAAATCATTAGACACGGGACCATATTTTTTTTTATTACAATAAAATTCGATCACGAGGCGTAATTACAAATTTTCAATTTATCTACGTTAATTTACACCACCATTCAACCAATATCAAAATACTACTTCCGATTTTTTATGTATCTTAATTTTGAAATTTTTTATATGTTTTTTTAAAATTTTAATAACGCATATTACTATATATTTTTATTATATATTTAGTTTTATAATAATTTTTACATAATTTACACATGAGTTTATTGTGTTAAATGGAAGAGAAATAAATTAATTTGCAAATTATACCATTATTTTTTAAAATAAAAATGTATTTTCTAGAAAGAGTAATTACAAAGAACAAATTTATCATATTCAAGTGACTTTGTCTTGAATTCCGATCTAATAAGATAATAATTTAGACTGTAGTCTTTCTAAAAATTATTTATTTATTAATTTAATATATTTCGTTTTGTTTGTCTCGTTTGCTTGACCAACTAATTCCAGTCAAATGAGCTTCTTCTTATATACGGAAGAAGGGAATTAATTTTTAGTATGTCACGCATTCTGATCAAGTTATAACGGGTCAAACTAGCTTTTATGACTTTATTGGAAGAATGAAATTAAAATTTATAATCTGCCGTAACAATATTATAAATTTATATAATAGTCTTCCTAAAAATTATTACTTTATTCATCTTTCAAAATTGTTAATTTTATATATTAGTTCAAAAGTTGAAAAGTGATTATTCAAAAAAATATGATCAATAATTTCGGCAATAAACTAAATAACTACAATAATTAAATAATTTTTAGGCTCGTCATTAATTGAAATTCTTATATCTATAAATAAATTACCATGTGAATGATTGGAGTATATTATAAATGATGATATTTTTCAGAGGTAATTTAATGTTCCATGTTGGTATATTATCTGGTCTGCTAATGAACTTTAAAAGAAAATACAATAAAATTGAAATATATTATATGCAGAAATGCTGTGATTGATTAATAGCTTGTCATAGATAAAGAGTTTTCTATGAATTATCTAATTTACATTTTTATAATATTATCTTTTCTATCTAATTATTATAGGAAAAATTCTCAAGTACATAATTGCCATCAAATAATAACATCGAATCTATTAATTTTTGTGTTTATTTTGTAAATTAACTCAATTTAAGGATAAGAAAGTAAATAAAATTGAATTTTAAATTTAAAATAAATAATTAAATTTTAAAATCAAAGTAAGAATACAATTTAATTAGTTGAAAATTTTTAAACTCCAATTGGTTCATTAATTTAATTATAGGTTTCAATGTGCTCAATTATAGTCAACAGTCAAACAATTGATCAAGTCAACTTTCTAGAACTTTTTCATATATATTATATATGTTGCTTTGATGTTTCTATGTTGTATTTCAGTGAAAAATGTTTAAAGGTTTATTAGAAGTGTATGAGTCAATATTTAGACATTTAATTTATTTATTTATACTGATTTAAGGAGTTGATCAAAGTCAACTATATTTACAAAATCATCAGATTGAGTTTCCAAGTTAGCTTCTTCCTTATCACATATTGAATCTCAAACATTATAAATACAAATCTTTATTTCATTCAAAATCTCAAAAAGTGAGATTGTTATAATAAATACTAAGGGTAAATGAAAAATTAATAAATGTTATTGAAATCCTAATGAAATAAATAAAATGGAACATTCTTTCTTTCAAAATATCAAGAGAGGGAGTATATGAATAGATGTCTCTTTATTATTGAGACCTAAGATTATTATTGACATAGTTTTAAAACTTGGAATCGAATGTATTATCGGTTCGATTTATTCATCAAATAGGACATGCAATCCACGATCCAGGGATGAATTGAAAGAAAAATTCAAACAAGATAAATTCAATTTGAATTTTTGAAATCTCGCAAGGCACGAGTTAATCTCAAACCTTAGTTTTTTTTTTTTAAGAAAAAATACAAATCAATAAACTCAGATATATCACTATAATGTGTATATATAATATCTTAGATATATTTTTTTATATATTTAATACAAATTCTTTAAACAGTTCAACTACTAATTTATTATCAATTAATCACGCGTTAATTTAGTATCTGAACCCATTAATAAGTAATAGTATCTATTTTAAAACATGCATTAAAATTATATTTAAGAGAAGATGATATACATTAGTTACATGATATACGAACATTCAATTAGTTGAAATAGCTTATTTACGAATCTTATATATGTTGCTTTGTCAACTAAGCTTGACTATTTAAATGATTATACGATTATTAATCAATAATTTTCGAATTTTGTTTAAAAACATTATCAATTATTATAAATGAATTAAATGTAATATTTTTACGAAAATTTTAAAACAAATAAATAAAAACTTTATATCACTCTAAGGTCCTTGCTCTATTTTATCTCCATATTTCATCTCTATCATTTTCATGTAGAATGAGAAGAAAACTATTCAACATTTAATTTTGCCTTTAAAAAGTATTTTAGATGATTAAAAGAAGAATGCGTGTTTAAATTGTCCTTAATCTTAACTTTTATAGATATAATCAAAGAAGTTTCACAATTGAATGTCAATGTTCAAATCTCAAGTTTAATGAGATAATATAACTAGAGTTAATTATCACATCTTATATATTGTTGGCTTGGTAGCTTGGAGTTTCATCGTGCTTTTATCTTTAAAAGGTACTTTGAAAGATTAAGGACAAAATGTGAATTTAAATTGGTATTAAGTAATATGAGACTATTGAGAGTGCCGAAACAACACCCTTATTCGAGGTCTAAGGGAAACAAGGGTTCATCTTTGGACCCACTTTTTCATCCCCAAATATAGTGTTAATATTTTGACTTCTAGTCTGTTAAGATAACATTATTAAGATAATCACTTCATCCTATATAATAATTTATTTAATATATTATAATTAAATAAAATATAAAAAACATTTAGTTTCTTATTTTAACATAATAAATAATTTAAAAATATACGTAATAATTAAATTTTGTAACAAATAATATGAAAATATTAATAAAGTAAAATAAATTTAATATTTTGTTAACATATGTTTCATGTTAAATAGTAAATAAATTCAATCAAATTATAAAATAATAATAATTAAAATAAGATAATCATAAAAATAATTACTAATAATATTAATATTCAAAATTAAAGTAATAATAAAATTATTAATAATATTAATATTAAAAATTAAAAATAATAATTGATACTTTTATAATCTTTTCAATTAAAATAATAATAAAAATTTATTAATTACACGTAATAAATTAATTATATTTAATCTTAAATTAATTTTAACTATAATTTTATTTATTAAAAAAATCATTTATCAATTACATGTATCACATCACTCATAAACTTTTACAAACTTTCTCTTCTTTTCTTATATCTTTCTCTTAATCCAAACAACCAAACTTTTTACACATTTTTATCTCAAATCTACTCTCTCAAATCCACTATCCAATCCAATCAAACCATTTAATCTCCTTTATTTATACACTATCACATAACTACTCCTAAATAAAATGGACTAATTTTGTTTATAATTATCTCTACCAATCTAATAAATGACTTTTACAACATGACTTCGGTATCTTAATAACTATTTATATAAAAAAACAATTGCTTGACTATTAATTATATTAATATTATTTTTTTATTCTTTGATTTAAATTATTAGCATATATTATTACATTATTAAATGAAGTTTTTTTTATTCAGAAGATGTAAAAGTATAACTTTTCTTAAAAAATTACATGTTAGAGAAGATAATATATTAGTGATGTGATATAGGAAGTTTCACGTGATGGACGTGGCTGACTTACCAAAATCCTTGTTCATTTGTGAAGTATGCTTCACTATTTAGTAGTCCAGCCGCCAGCCATAATTAATGTGGAAGAATCATATTAACTGATCTCTCTATGCATAAATGTAATTAAAATATTTTATTATGTCGTATACATCACTTTAGCATTTCATACAACATATAAAGAAGTGAACTTAAATAATTATTTTTTTCACTAAAATTTAAAGAGGTAAAATTTTTAAAGATAGAAAAAGATAGAGTGAACAGACATTTTAATTTTGTTTAAAGAGAAACTTAAAAAATAATAAAATAAAGTAAAATGACATATTCGATTGATTGGAGTAGTTAAACAATGATTCGCCGGTGGTATCTTCATTCAGCTTTCAAAACTATTTAAACCAAACAACTGCATATATTCTATTTTCAATTAGAGTTTGACTTCCAAAGTTGCACAATCTTATAAAATTTATCCTCTAATGTATAAAAGATCACAAATTTTACCCAATGTATTTAAACTTTCACAGATAAACTTTCAAGACAATTAATATACATGTCTTTATATAATTTGAGAAGTAATTTAAAAAATAGAAAAAAATTTACATAATTGTGAAATCCTTATGATGCGATCGAAGGCGTATCTATAAATATTTCTTAGAGAGGCCAAAATCAATATATAATATTTTTATAAGTTTTTACAAAAAAATACATTCTGATATAAAGAATTAAATAGTTAAATTTTTATAAGTTACAACGGTCCTCTATGCATTTTTATATTTTAAAAATATTATATATATATATATATATATATTATCAATATTATGAAAATTATTTTTCTCTATGCGTAAAACTAATCCACCATTCAACAATGCATTCACCGCACAAGATATATTTTTGAGTCTCTGTATTTAGTAGTTGAGGAACTATAAAAATTAGATGCAAGATGATAATTAATTTTTTCATTTCTGCATTCATTAAAAAAAAAAGTATCTTACGAAAACAACCCTAATATTTTGGGTGAGAATCTTATAAAGAGCTTAGTTCCATTTATTGCGGAGGTGACTTGACATTAGTAATATCTGAAAGGCAACATGAAACACCTAATTAACATTATCTGAAGAAGCATGAACTTTCAACATATTGTTTAATGTCTGCATTTGTTTGAAGATGACGTATTGAGGAGATCCAATACCAATATCAATAGGAAGATGTGGACAAGGAAAACAACAGCTGTCATAGGCACAGAGAGGGAAAGAGATTCAAGTCTTGGCGTGGGGTGAATTACAAACGAAGCAAAACAAAAGCGTGAATAAGAATAATAATAATAATCATTATTATTATTATTAAATTATAAATATGAATAATGGTTGACGAAAACGTCGTATTCCACGACGGCATCGCCTTTGGAAAAATCGACAGAGTAAAACTTGGCCTGAGCGTAGCCACGAGCGAAGCGGAAAGCCCCAGTGCCGCCAACAATGGCCATTTCCCTCACAGGTTCGCTCATTATCATGTTTCTCCCCAACACGCTGATGGTGCTGCCGTTGAAGTCTCCGTCTGTGAAGGCCATCGTCATCACCATCATCAGCCCCATCTCCGCCTGCGATATGGAAGAGTAAATCCCCTGCGCCTTCCCCACCAGTTTGGAGTCGGATTCGGGTCCCGCCGTCAAGGGGTCGTCCATGGCCACAACGGTTCCGAAGGCAAGGGCGTCCTTGACTTTTCCGTTGGGCTCGGCCACAATGACCATGCTAGGGTTGGGCCCCGAGACTACGTCGTGGAAGAAGAAGTGAAGGTGGGTGAACTTGTCTTCCCTGAAACCCATCAACGTTGGGGTGAGAGTTTGGTAGTAAGTGGCGGTGACCACAGAGATGAGTAGAGAGAGGTTAAGGCAAAGGAAGAAGGTGGACTTGGCCATTATGGGAAAAGTGGAGACTCAATTACTGTCACTACTAATTGGTTTCTCTGGGATTCCACTCGATGTGGGATTTCAACTTTCTGCACACAAACTATTTATAACACCCACGCTGCCTTAAACAATCTTTTTTTTTTTTTTTTTTTTTAATATCAGGAATTCAAATTCAACACCATTTTCACTTTTCTCTTTATTTTTATCGCCCGGCTTATTCCATTGACAGATGAAAACGCCACAGCAGCTAACAGAGACAGATAAACAGAGTTAAAATATTATTCCATTTATTCGCAGGGAAGGTGGGTTCTGGCTCACCTTTTGACTTATATCACATCTAATTTTATATCAAACAAACTTATATCACCTGATATTATTTTCATTTATATAAATTTTAAGAAGTATATAATACTTTAATTTCAGTAGAAATGAGATTTTGAGAATAAACTCGCGTGGCGGCCCGAGGAAATTGCGAAGTAGTGGAGGTTGATACATTCTATTTTATGAGAATTGAGTTATTCTATGAAGAAACTGCAACGTAGTGGAGGTTGATGCTTTCTATTTTATGAGAATTGAGTTATTCTATTGAAGGATGTTGTTTTGTTTAGAATAAAACTAGTTTGAGACTACTATTATTAACTTAATTTTGATAAAATATTATATTGTAAAAGATAATAATATATACTGGTGTGATAAAGAATGAATAGTGGTGTACCACTCTTTTGTTTAATAGTGAGTGGATACGAAGTTCTCTCCGTTAGGACCACATTTTAACCAGATAGTTGAAATCGATAATTAATTTGATAAATACAAAATCAAATATGTTACGATGTAAGTAATATATATATATATATAGTAGGAGTGAAATGATAAATAATATTTGGATTTAAGAGACTCAAACAAGTAATTTTTTTTAAAGATTAAAAAAAATATTTAAAATTTAAAAACATTTCACAAATTTAAGGGATTTAAAACATTTAAGCCTTCGATCATATTTGTTTGGACAAAGAAAAGACCTAGTTGTTTAAGAGTTCGTCTAGTAATACAAGTGTAGCGAATTTAATTCTAACTCGATTCATCTGTAATAAAGTAGACTGAGAAAAATCTATTAACATGAAAAATATTATTAGCGTACATAAACATATAAAAAAACATAATCCAATTTATTTTTCATCATTATATATATATATATATATATATATATATATATATATATATATATATATATATATATATATATATATAT
>Ga0209700_103353_pt1 | contig 30887 bp, 17 predicted proteins | sample SiratroredBW_FD_187528 | JGI IMG/M metagenome (GOLD analysis project Ga0209700, IMG submission 187528) | Root nodule microbial communities of legume samples collected from California, USA - Siratro red BW (SPAdes) (version 2) | ecosystem: Host-associated > Plants > Roots > Nodule | place: USA...
AAAAATGTAGTGGGGAAGATGGGACTTAGGAGGTGTTGAACGAGGACGGGTAGGTGGTCGTAAACCTATTTTATGTCACTTGGGACGACGTCGGTTGGTTCCCTCACAACCGACGTTGTGTGTTTGCGTTTTGGGTTGCGCACCCACATCGGTTCTGTAGTGTTAACCGACGTGAATGTGCTCTACATCACGTCGATTGTTTAACCGACGTCTGATTCAACGTCTTCCGCTTCAACGTCGGTTCAGAAACCGACGACAAAAACCTCTCAGAACCGACGATGAAGGTCTTTTTCTACTAGTGATATAAAGTGTACATTTCAAACAGTTTTATACCAGGTTGAATTATTTATTTATTTCAAATTAACATCATATTTATTTTAATTATTTAATAACAATTAACGTGCAAAATCATATAATAGTCTAATGATTTTTTAATTAATTAATTAATTAAAATTGTATTTTAATTAAATAAAATCATATAATAATAACACAATTCATTCACAATCATACTGTGAAACTTCTTATTCATATCTGAAAAAAAAAAATACACCATGAATCTCGCAAAAAAAGATACATTAGTTTAGAAATTTTTCAAAAAAAATAAAAATACACCATGAATCTCGAAAAAAATACATTAGTTTAGAAATTTTTCCTAATTTCTAATGAACTTGGCCAAATTAGTTTTCTAGGTTAATTAGAATATTTTATAATAATTAATGATTATGTAACTTTAATTCTATTTACTAAAATAAAATTGAAATTATCACAAAATTTTCTCTAAATTATTTTTAACTTTATAAATATATTTTATATGTGTCTACTAAGAGTGTTTGTCAATTTCAACGAAACATAAAATTTATACGTAAATACTCATGTCCTAATATCTACTAATACATGTCTTAGAAAACTTAAACTATTTTAAATTTTGCATACTTATTATTTATTCTAATAATCATTTCTTATATTTATTGTTACAATATGGATCTAGGCAATGTTTATATTGTAAACTGTAATTATAATCTTTTTACCCTTGAATCTCCCAATTATATTAATTTTTTATTTTATATATGTTACAATTCAACAAACTTCATTTCCCATTTCATAATAAGTTTATTTATTATGTTCAGAATTGAATCATCTTCACTTTCTCTAGTTAGTCATTATACCATAAGAAAATAAATTTGGGTAAAGTTCTAATATACTGTATTCTTATCTCTAATTGGCTCTAGAAAATCCTTAGCCAGTCATTTTTAGTTAATATTTTCTCCTTTTAGATTTCTTCTCACACTACAAAACAAAAATTATTTATTGACTAATTTTTAATTATTAAATAAACTAGTTATTAATTATAACTAAAATAATTATCAAATCAAATTTTAATTGATAAATAATTATAAAATAAAAGTAATGATTATTAAATTATATATTTTAATAATTATTTATTATATTTGTTTAATATTTACCAATTATCAATTATATGAATATTATGATTTTTATTAATAATAAATATATAATTAATACAAATATAAATATAAATAGGATGTTTGAACTTATATAGAAGCAACAATAGTATTTAATTAAGTTTTTAAAATCCCAAAATACTATAACTGATATTAGTATACTATCAGTTTACTAGATGTTAAAGATAATATTTATCTTGCACAATCCTTTTTTTTTTTTTAATTCTTCACCTTGATAGATGCTGCTAAGTTTAAATTTGCATTGATATTGATTTGGCATAAACTTCTAATAGAAAGTAAATCAAGATTTTTGTTATAAGGAAAGAAATTATTTTATATAATGAAATAATATGTATAAGATATTAAAATTATTATCTTCCTGAAAATATCTGAAACTTCAAATCGGTATACACACCAACGCCAGCTAATAATCAAAATCGATCTTGGTTCCCTTTTCCCACTGGTGTATATGAATCCTGATTGCTCGTATCATTACTATTATTTTACTTTTTATTTTATAATCTAAGATAAACTAATCTTATTTTACATATACTATTATTTCTTTAAGGGTCCAATTATACAGAGGTGATCTTGCATAATTTTTTCTTAAAAGTGAGGCCGAAATTCATGCATGGAAGGGAGTGTTAAGATAAAAGATAAAAATTAAAAGATAAAAGTAAAATCTCGCATACTTATTATATATTGTAATAATAATTTATTTATTGTTGTTACACTATATGGATCTATGCCACGTTTATAATGTAAACGGTAAATTTCCTTTTATATTAATTTTTGATTTTATATATGTTTATGTTAACGGATTTTCAGGAAGTGTACTGAGTCCACAAGTAATATAGTAATAAGAAAAATATTGTATCCACAAGGAACGGAAGTTGTAAATTGAATTATACTAAATTGTATTATGAATAAATAAACAAATGATTGAATGAATTAAGAATTGTTTAACAAAACAACGAATATTAAAAATGTGAGTTTAATAATAATAAAAAGCCTTGAGATTGAATCGTAATATTCTTCTTCTCATACACTCTTAACCTAATTCAATATCATCTTTTCCAATTACCAATCTGCGCAAATAAAAGCCTTTTCAACCTGATTCCTCTAGCATTAAATTTTATAAACTAAATTACCTAGCTTCTATCCCTAGTCGCTAGAATAACCTAATCAGCATTAAGATCAATTGTTATAAGCAGTCATTACACTATAATTCATCCTTGAACTTATACATGTAATGTATTTACGTTTAGTTCCAATTCCAAAGAGTGCTTTCCAGTCACAATGAGAAATCTAAAATAAAGCAATTTATAGTAAAATGTAAAACAAAGGTTTTTGGATTCATTGATAAAAATAGAATTAAGAGTGCATTTGAAGTGAGAAATTACATTCAATCCCAAGAGAAAGGAAGTTAGCTACGCATGGTAGTCACGAAATTACAAAAGAAAAAGAAAAGAATGGAGCTTGATGACGACGGCCTCCAAGAGATCTCCACGAATGAGAGGTGATGAGTGAGTAGTGATGATGATCCTCACGTTTGACCCTAACCTCCTTTTATAACTTTCGCCCCTTGAATTAGGTCAAGGTGCGGCCGTTATTTCGTAAGTCATGCCTTCAGTAACGTTGACAACTTCAATTTAGGGTTTCGCGAATGATGAACTTTAAGTGAGTTTTAACCCAGGTTGTGTCTTTAGCTTAAGCAAAAAGTCACTTATACTCTTTTTCTGCTCTTTTCCTCAATTTCGGCGCCTCTCTTCTCTTTTTCCCTTCAGATTTAACCTAATTCTCAACAAATTTTCTCTTTCCACAATAAAACATATTAAATTGCAAAATAAATAATAAAATCAAATCTAAACCTAATTAATAACAAAATCAACCTAATTACTAACAGAATCAATCACAAAATCTGCACCAAATCAACTAAAAATCAACGCTTATCAAAAGTCTCCCCACTTAGCTTCTTGCTTGTCCTCATGCAAGACAATCACAACTAAGATCTCAAACTCTCCTATTTCATGTGCAAATTTTTTTTTTTATTCCAACCACGTCTTCTTAAAATTGAGCAATTACCTGCAGCTTCACAAATTTGAAATTTAACAATCCAATGTTCAGATAACAAAAGACAATTCATGACAAGATACTCTCAACTCACACAATTCTCACCACTGTTTCACTCAAAAGTGACATATTGCTCTCAATCAAAAGTTGTTATTCATTTATCAAAACAAATCAACCCTGCAATTATAAGTCAGAAGGTCTTTCCAAGGTTATAATGTGGCCTGGCTACAAAGAAATTTTGGTTTTTCTTGAAACACAAAATGCACAAGTAGTCTCGCAAATTATTAATACAACTCAAATCATTCTTGAAAATCTAATTCAATTGTGACCTCTTTAACTTGCTTCACTCTGAATCAACTGTTGTTGTACTATTCAACATTCTTGCCCAAACAATAAACATAGCTCACGCAATTTCACTCTGTACCCTTTTTCAACTACTTTTTTTTTTTCTCTTATTTTCCAGATGTACAAACAAAAATCTAGAATCCAAACATTTTTTTTTCAATGGGTACACCATTACAGCAGCCTATCACAACTTCCACAATTTTCTTTTGAGATTCAAACTCCCTTTTCCAATTTCTCTTCAAGTTGTATCATAATTTCCTAGCTAATCATACCCAAGGTGGATTTTATGGATGTATGGCTCATGGTTCCAAAAATTACTATAGGCTCAAATTGGCTTACAATTGAATTCCTCTCATCTCATCGGGTAGCCTTTTGGCTCTAGCTCTGGTTTACGCTAAAAAACAACTTGCCTTCATCATTCTTATCAACACAAAGTCAATTCTATCCTAACAAATTAAAGCAACAATCAATGTTAAGTAAATATGCACTCAAAATACATTCTAAGTGTATCGTCCCTCACATGTTGTTTCCCTCATATCCTATCACTCATTGTTAATGTTAATCCTCCTACTCTGATGCTATCTTCCTAATTTCCTGTCATTGTTAGCTCAAGCTCAAAATTAAGACTACACTACTTATATGCACATAGAATTTGCAGTTAACAGCCCTAACCATTCATATTAATTCCCATCACTACAGACACATTCATCATGAACTACCAGTCAGTCAGCTTGTGCCTAATGTCTATTACAATTATCCACGATATGCAAAGTTACTACAATCATCCAACATATATACATTCATCCAAAATAAAAAGAACTATACTACCACTTTGTCTCTGGTTCGCTTTCTCCTAATTACCATCTCAAAAAAGCAACAACCACCTAACAACAACATCCCTTCCTTAGCAGACAACATCCCCAAACACAGAACATCAATTTTCAAAACTTCCAACTTGGAGTATCGTATTCCTCCTCTGCACCACTCTCACTTTCTCTCAACCTTTCAGTCTCCTCCTTAGATTCTTCTTCATCTTTAGATTCGTTCCTCCCCTCATCTTCCTTCTCTGTTTCCTCCTTTTCTGTTTCCTCTGAACTTATGTCTAAAGATATCACATATTGAGTTGCTAGTGGCTTTGATCCAGACCCACTTTCATTCGTTTTAGCTCTCTTAGGCCTTAAAGTCCTTCTTGATGGCCCTGGTTGATCCTTCTTTTTAGTCACAACTCCAACAGTGGTCTTAGCAATTTTTTTCACAACTTCAACAACAGTCTTGGCCACAACTTCAACAGCAGTTTCAGCCCCAGCTTCAGTATCAGTCTCCTCAGCATTAACAACATCTTCAGCATTTGCTTTTGCTATTCCTTCTTCTGCTGGTTTCCTCACATTTCCTACAGTACTTTGAGCCTCTGCATTATCATTTTCCTCCCCCACAGAACTTGGTCGGTCCCATGGCCAATTCATATATGATGACAGCTCTTTTGGAGTCATAAATGGCTCTGGATTAGCTCGATCACGCATGGCATGGTAGAGGTGCATCAAAAACCTGCATAATGAACTTTGTTGGTTCTTCACATGTAGCACATGCCTCGTTATCCTCTTCTCAACTTCCTCCAGAGTGGGTTCGGATGGTGAAAATGGTGGATTAGGAGCTCTGTTCCGCTGCTCAGGATTCTCCTCTGCATTTGTGAAATGGTGCTCAATGAACTTCTGGTCAATTGGATTTCTGATTTTGTGTTTTGGCTCTACCATTATTCCCTTCTGAGCACATAAACCTGTAATCAGTGCAGGGAACCCCAAAGTCCCTAGTCTTTTTGCTCCACGAATTCTTTCCTAATCAATAATCCTTTGAATTTCATCTGAAATGATGCAAGCCACGTTGATAGTGTAGTCATCTTGAATCATTGAAAACAACAAGTTGCTCCTAGCAACATTAATGTTTGAGACATGCCCAATTGGAATGACATTGGCTAGCATAAAAGTGAGTCAGACTTGGGACAGGGTCCTTATGTCCCTCATTCTTATGCGAGTTTGCTTTCCTGATGCTGCTATCTGGTATCCTCTGCCTAGAAGGCACAGTGCAGCAACCACTTTCCTATTACTGAACCCTTTCCTCCTTGCACACAACCTTTGATAATTGCATTTCTCCTCTTGCTTGGGGAAAGGATTCCCCAAAAAGTCATTGATAGCCTGTGGGCTATAAGAAATTCATTTTCTTCGGACCATAGTCTTCCTTCGGTCCCTATCTTGTCTCTCTGCCCATGCATTGGCATAAAATTCCCTCATTATTTCCTTATCAAACTTTCTCATCAACTCAGCCACGTTCTTCCAGTTCCTTCTCAAGATCCCCATCAGAAAGGGATCACACTCTCCTAGTTTCAGTTCTACTCTTCGTTCCGGAAGAAAACTCCAATGTCTTAGTTCCTCATACCTCCTTATTTTGTTGTCATTAAGGAACCTCCTAGGCAGCCTTTGCTTCTTCTGGGTAGAGGACTGTTCTTCTTCTGGTGTGTCTGAAGGTATGGCTTCATTGTAGAATGGCTCGCCAACCTTCCTCTTCAGCGAGCGTAATGGACGTTTTGGTACAGTATGCTTCACTCTCAACATTCTCTCCTTAAAAGAAATGTTAGTGCCCTAAAACCGCCCTTAAATCCCCAAAAAAATTCTTTGCAACACAAACCCTAAACACTTCGACCCCACTAACTATTCCTGGTTCAACCCCCACAACCCATAATTTCTTAAGCTAATGCAAATGTGAGAATGATCGAATGTGAATTTTTTGTAGAATGAGAATGGGAATGAAACCCTTACCTGAATTCAAAGGGTTTGAGGGTAGGGGAAGAGACGAAACGAAAAGCAAGACAAGACCGAATGGAGGCACTCTGAAAAGTCACTGGGTGAAGTGACCTTGTATCACAAGGTACTACCTTGTTATATTGCACTAGTCTGCGCTAAGTGACTTTTAGCTCGAGCGTCAGGCCTAGCTCAGACTAGAGGCCTAGTAAAATTTCTAAAATAACTAATTTTTTTTTAAACAAAATAGACTACCTGAAAACTTAAACTTAATATTCCTAATTTTACAATCTCTAAGAAAAAAAAAACCCATAATTCCATAATTCAAATATTGGATTGCCTTCCAGCAAGCGCTCGTTTAACGTCATATAGCTTGATGCCTGAATTTCAATCTCCAACTTGATCATTGAGATGAGTTTCTCAACTTCACCTCTTTTATAATGTTTCAGCCTCTAACCATTTACCATCTAACTCCTCTAAGTTTTGGCATCTTCAATTCCAATTGCACCATAAAGCTTAACCTGTTTGACCACAAAAAGTCCTAACCATCTCGACTTAAGTTTGCCCGGAAACAACTTCAATCTGGAATTGAACAAAAGAACTAGTTGTCCCGACTCAAAAATCCTCTTCAACAGCTTCTTGTCATGATAGGCCTTGATTCGCTCCTTATACAATCTTGAAGATTGATATGCGTTCAACCTCATTTCTTCAAGCTCAAGTAATTGGATTTTTCTATGTTCAATAAAAGCTCTAGAGTCAAAATTCAACCACTTCAATGCCCAAAAAGCTCGGTGCTCCATTTGGACAGGGAGATGACAAGCTTTCCCATAAATCAACTGGAATGGAGACAAAGCAGTTGGGGTTTTGAAGGCTGTTCTGTAAGCCCACAGTGCTTCATTTAACTTTATAGCCCAGTCTCTTCGTGATGATGACACTGTTTTATCCAGAATTCTCTCACCTCCTTATTAGAAACCTCTATTGGCCCATTTGTTTGGGGATGATAGGTTGTAGCTATCCTGTGCTGCACCCAAAAATGCGCAAAAGCTTTCTTCAATTCTGCATTGCAGAAATGAGATCCTCCATCACTGATCACCACTCTTGGTGTTCCAAATCTGCAGAATGTGTTTCTTCATAAACTTGATCACTGTTTTTGCATCTGCCTTTTGAGTTGGAATTGCTTCCACCCAACGCGAGACATACTCCACAGCCAACAGAATATATTCATTCAAAAATGAACTAGGCAATGGACCTATGAAATCAATTCCCCAACAGTCAAACACTTCAATTTCTTGGATGTTCCTCAGTGGCATCTCATGTCTTCTTGATATGTTTCCTGTCCTTTGGCAATTGTCACAATGTTGCACATGCATGTGAGCATCTTTTAACAGAGTTGGCCAGAAAAATATTGATTGCAATACCTTAGCAGCTATTCTCTCTCCATTAAAATGTCCTCCAAAAGGAGAGTTGTGACAGTGTCACAGTATATTCTGAGCTTCCTTACTAGTAACACACCTCCTCAACAGATTGTCAGCACCTATCTTAAACAGATAAGGATCATCCCAAATGTACTAGTTCGAATCCTTCAACAATTTCCTCCTCTGCTGCCAATCCACAGTCTCTGGTATAATTCCAGCAACTTTGAAATTGGCCATATCAGCAAACCATGGCCTCTCATGTACCACAAGCAACTTCTCATCAGGGAATTCATCTATAACTTCAGATTCCCTAGCAGTAACCTCTTCATTGTCCAACCTGGACAAATGATCTGCCACATAATTCTCGCTTCCCTTCTTATCTTTGATTTCAAGATCAAATTCCTGGAGTAACAACATCCAACGAATTAGCCTGGGCTTCGAATCTGGCTTGGTCAGCTGATACCTGATAGCAGCAGGATCAGTATAAACTGTGACTTTAGAGCCTATGAGATAAGCTTTAAATTTCTCCAAAGCATACACAATTGCCAACAATTCCTTCTTAGTAGTAGTATAATTACTCTAAGCGTCATTAAACACCTTGCTAGCATAGTGTTTTACATAAAACAACTTTTCTTTTCTCTGTCCCAACACAGCCCCTACTACATAGTCACTAGCATCACACATCAACTCAAAACTAATGCTCTAATCTGGTGCAGTAGGCAACTTCTTCTTTAGACATTCAAACGCCTTTTCACACTCCTTATCAAACTTAAAAGTTGTATCCTTATTCAATAGATTACACAAGGGTTTAGCTATCTTCGAAAAATCTTTGATGAATCACCTATAAAACCCTGCATGGCCAAGAAAACTTCTAATTCCCTTCACATTGGTAGGTGAAGGTAGCTTCTCAATGCTCTCAACCTTTACCTTGTCCACTTCTATCCCACGTTTAGAAATTTTATGGCCTAACACAATGCCTTCAGTGACCATGAAATGGAACTTCTCCCAATTCAGCACAAGATTAGTCTCCACACATCTCCTCAACACTATATAAAGATTTTTCAAACATGAATCAAAAGTTGATCCAAAAATCGAGAAATCATACATGAAGACCTCTATACAATTCTCCACTAAATCTACGAAAATAGCTAGCATACCCCTTTGAAAACTAGATGGTGCATTACATAATCCAAATGACATTTTTCTGTATGCAAAAATACCGAATGGACATGTGAAAGCTGTCTTTTCTTGATCTTGTGGATCCACTGTAATTTGATTATAGCCTGAATAGCCATCCAAAAAACAGTAGTATTCTTTCCCTGCTAATCTTTCTAACATCTGATCCATAAATGGCAAAGGAAAATGATCTTTCCTTGTAGCTTGGTTAAACTTCCTATAGTCAATGCACATTCGCCAGCCAGTAACTGTTCTTGTAGGGATCAATTCATTCTTTTCATTATGAATAACAGTCACTCCACTCTTCTTAAGAACCATCTGAACTGGACTCACCCAAGCACTGTCTGAAATTGGATAAATCATTCCAGCTTCTGCACCTCCTTCTTCATTACTTCCTTCATGGCTAGATTCAATCTCCTATGTGGCTGTGCAACTGGTTTAAAATCAGCCTCCATGTGAATACAGTGCATACAATATGTTGGTCTAATACCCTTCAAATCTGACAATTGCCATCCAATAGCTCTCTGGTTAAGTTTTAACACCTCAATCAGCCTTCTCTCCTCTTCCGCAGTTAAGGAGCTGCTAAGAATCACAAAACTGTATTTGAGGTGAGGTGGTAACGCTTTCAGTTCTACTGTCTCCTCTGGAACATAGTTTTCAACTCCCAGATTTTCTCTGTTCTCTGCCTTCTGCATCAGTTCCTTAGCCCGATCTAGCTCGTTAGCCAAAGTTAATGCCTTTGTAGCACCCAATTCAATCAACTCCTCTGCTGGTTTAGTGATAACATCCAGTAACACATCAGGACTATTCAAGTTCTTCATCTTTTTACCACACTCCTCTTTAATCACATCAATTCTGAAACAACTCTATGTATCTTTAGGGTGCTTCATAGCCTCTAAAACATTGAAGCTCACTTCCTCATTCTCAACACATACCTTTAACTTCACCTTGTTAACATCTATAATTACTTTTGCTGTCTTCATGAACGGTCTCCCCAAAATCGAGGGAACATCCACATCCTCCTCAATATCCATCACAACAAAATCTATTGGAAAGAGGAACTTGTCCACTTTAACCAGCAAATCTTCAACAATGCCATAAGGACACTTAATGGATCGATCTGCCAATTCTAGTGTCATGCATGTAGGCCTGACCTCTACCTCTCTAATTCTTCTCAACATAGACAACGAAATCAAATTGATGCTAGCACCTAAATCTAGCAATGCCTTACCAACATATAGATTTCCCACTGTGATAGGCAATGTAAAACTTCCAGGATCACAGGATTTCTGTGGAATGGCTTTCTGAATAATTGCGTTGCATTCTGCCTCCAATTCAACTGTCTCATCTTCTAGAAATTTCCTCTTTTTGGTGAGAAGTTCCTTCAGGATCCTAGCATAAGTAAACATCTGTTGCATTGCCTCGGTAAAAGGTATTGTTAATCTGCAAGTTTTTCAAAATTTCAGTGAATCGAATGAACTGCCTCTCGGCCTTTCTTCTGGAGGGTACATGAGGATAAGGAACATGTTTGAGAGGAATTCCTTCCTCAATCTTCCTCCAATTCTGCCCCTTCTCAGCCTGTTTCTTGCCACTACCATCTACAGATTTTTCATTTGCCTTTATAGATTCAGCATCTCCACATTCCTCAACTGTCACAGTTTTCGATTCAACTCTCTCCTCTAATCTGTCTTCACTGGCTTCAACTTCATTCTCCACTTCAACTGCCTTCATTTGGTTATCAGCAGCTTCTATGTTCACATCAGAACCAACCTGCTTCCCACATCGAATAGTGATAGCTTTGCACTGTTCTTTCGGATTAGTCTGAGTGTTTTCCAAGAATTGTCCTCCCTACTAATCTGCCATTTGCTTAGCCAACTGCCCTACTTGAGTCTCCAAATTCCTCATAGATGCCTCTTGATTCTTCTGATGTGTCATAGTGGCCTGCATGAATTTCTCAAGAGTTTCTTCCAACTTGCTTGTGCGGTCTTGTAGAGAAGGGTACTGCTGTTGTGGCTATTGTTGGTACATTGGTTGTCTTCCTGCATTTCCAGTATCTTGCTTCCAACCCCAATTTTGATTCATATTATTCCTGCAACCTGTAGGTGGATTATTTGGGTAATTTCCTAACTGACTAGCTTGTCTGTTTGGAACTCCCATAAATTGTACCTCTTCTCCTCCTACATTCGGCTGAGGACAGTTTCCAGCCACATGATTTCTTCCACATGCTTCACAAACTATTGGTACATTCTGACATGTCACTGGCAGTGCAGTTTGAATAGCCTGCAATTGCTGCGATAGCTTTTCCATCTGCTTTGTCAAGGCTTTTACTTGTTGAGTCAATAGCTTGTTCTGCGCCAAGATTGCATCCTGAGAATTCAACTCTAACATTCCTTTCTTCTGCACACTGCTTTGATCATGTTGTGCCTGATAATCTGTTGATGCCAATGCATCAATAATCCTGGTGGCCTGCTCCACATCCACGACAATCATTGTACCTCCTGCTGCAGCGTCTAAAATCATTTTAGTCTCTAGTCTCAGCCCATTATGAAATATATTGAGCTGAGCAATCTCCTCAAATCCATGGTTAGGACACCTCCTCAACATGGTCTTGAACCTATCCCATCATGCACAAAAAGCTTCATCTGCCCCCTGGCGGAAATTCGAGATGTCTGACTTGGCTTTGATAAGCCAAAATAGAGGGAAAAATTTCTGCAAAAACTTCTCCTCGACCTTGCTCCACCTTCTCAGACTTTGATTGGGATGAGAATTCAACTAATCCTTTGTTTTCCCTGCCAGTGAGAATGGGAACAACTTCAAATATGCAACCTCCTTGTCCCGCTCTTTGAATCCCATAGTAGTCGTCAACTCATAGAATGTGGATAGATGAGTGTAGGGATCCTCATGATCCAATCCCATGAATTGCGTATTGCTTATGAGAGATAGATATGCTGGCTGGATTACTATTGCCCAAGCTGTGTTAGGAACAACAATGCTTGAGAAATGTTTGGGTCCCTATTGCAATGCATAGTCTCCCAGAACTCTCCTTGGTGGTGGATCATTACAGCCGTTAAGTTCTTCTGCCATGATTGCACAACAACTCTGCTCCTCTACTCGATTCTTTTGCACATGCTTCCTCCTTTGCCTAAGCTGTCTCAGCGTTTTGTTGATATCCGGATCAAAAAGCAACTGTTCTTCCTTTCCCTGATTCCTCAAGCACATCAACCACTGTACTAACAAAGAATGTAGCAGTCACAAAAGATTAAAAATTCACAAAACACAATTAATGTAAAATCCAATTTCCAAATCTTAGTCGTTCCCCGACAACGACGCCAAAAACTTGTTAACGGATTTTCAGCAAGTGTACTGAGTACACAAGTAATATAGTAGTAAGAAAAGTATCGTATCCACAGGGAACGGAAGTTGTAAAATGAATTATACTAAATTGTATTATGAATAAATAAACAAATGATTGAATGAATTAAGAATTGTTTAACAAAACAATGAATATTAAAAATGTGAGTTTAATAATAATAAAAAGCCTTGGGATTGAATCATATTCTTCTTCTCATACACTCTTAACTTAATTCAATATCATCTTTTCCAATTACCAACCTGCGCAAATAAAAGCCTTTTCAACCTGATTCCTCTAGCATTGAATTTCATAAACTAAATTACCTAGCTTTTATCCCTAGTCGCTAGAATAACCTAATCAGCATTAAGATCAGTTGCTATAAGCAATCATTACACTATAATTCATCCCTGAACTTATACATGTAATGCATTTACATTTAGTTCCAATTCCAAAGAGTGCTTTCCAGTCACAATGAGAAATCTAAAATAAAGCAATTTATAGTAAAACGTAAAACAAAGGTTTTTGGATTCATTGATAAAAATAGAATTAAGAGTGCATTTGAAGTGAGAAATTACATTTAATCCCAAGAGAAAGGAAGTTAGCTAAGTATGGTAGTCATGAAATTACAAAAGAAAAAGAAAAGAATGGAGCTTGATGACGACGACCTCCAAGAGATCTCCACGAATGAAAGGTGATGAGTGAGTAGTGATGATGATCCTCACGTTTGACCCTAACCTCCTTTTATAACTTTCGCCCCTTGAATTAGGTCAAGGTGCGGCCGTTATTTCGTAAGTCACGCCTTCAGTAACGTTGACATCTTCAATTTAGGGTTTCGCGAATGATGGACTTTAAGTGAGTTTTAGCCCAGGCTGTGTCTTTAGCTTAAGCGAAAAGTTACTTATGCTCTTTTTCTACTCCTTTCCTCAATTTCGGCGCCTCTCTTTTCTTTCTCCCTTTAGATTTAACCTAATTCTCAACAAAATTTCTTTTTCCACAATAAAATGCATTAAATTGCAAAATAAATAATAAAATCAAATCTAAACCAAATTAATAATAAAATCAACCCTAATTACTAACAGAATCAATCACAAAATTTATACTAAATCAACTAAAAATCAATGTTTATCAATTTACAATTCAACAAACTTCGTATCTCTTGTCATAATAAATTTATTTATTATGTTCACAATCTAACCATCTTCATTTTCTATCATTATGCCAATAAGCAAATTAAGTGGGTAAAATTCTAATAGACTATATTATTATCTCTAATTCTCTTATTGGTTCTATAAAATCCTTAGCCTGCCATTTTTAGTTGATATTTTCCCCATTTAGATTTCTTCTCGTTTATTTCACTCAAATCTTTGGCTAGGAATGATCTTGTACGCAAGGTGAGAATAATGTTAAAAAAATTCGTCAAATAACCCAAAATGAATGCTAGAAAAAATAGGAATTTTTAAGAAAAAAGAAATTTCAAATTAATTTGGAAAGATGTCTAACCAGACCAGGACTGAGAGAATATCACATTGCTTAATTGATTGGTAGTGAAATTAATGATAATTAACTCACCATATCATCCAAAAACAGGTGGGAATAATTCTAATTAATTGGTAAATAATATTTTTTTTACAGCATTGGTATATATTAGTTAATCTTTTTGACAAAAATTTATGTATCAGTAATTTTTAGGTAACATTTCTAAATTAATGTAATTTTTTCGAGAAATTCTTAAAATTATATATTTTTTTTTTCTAGTGTGGGTGAATGGGGCAGCAGAAGTTACACCATATCACTCTAAATAAATTATATCATTATTGTACAAGTTAATTTAAAATTGAGAGAAATCTTAAGAAAAAAATATGAATTTAATTGACGGAATTTAATTAAAATAAATATTAAATTAATTTAAATGGAAGAATAATTAGATTTCTTATTATGCTTATATTTCTTCTCTGTTTTTGCTTGATGTCAAATAGGTAAGGTGTGTATTAATTATATTTGTTTGATCTATATATGTATCTAATCTACACGTTGCACTGCATACATAAATAATAAAAATGGTAAAATTTTAGGAACAGTTAAACATATTAGTTCAACCTGATATAAAACCGTTCGAAATGTACCATTTTTTTACACTTTATATATGTATATGATTCAATTTAACCATATAATATAGATGTATATTGCACTTCCTCTCATATGTTAACTGTATAGCAGTATTTTCTTTTTACTATTAAAAGCATGTACTGCACAAACTTTTTAGGCATTGGTGAACTTTTTCAATAAATATATCAACAAACCAAAATATTAGTGAGGCTTAAGGCTCATCAATATATTTGTTTGTTAATAATTTCATATTTGTTAATTTCAATAAATCAGGATTGAAAAAAATATGATTAATAGAAGAAACATTTAAGCATGAAAAAGTTCACAAAAGATAGGGTGAATGGGTAAAAGCTTGTGCGCTGTATGCTTTTAGTAGTAAAAAGGAAAAAAATTAAAAAATACTGCACCATAGTGAATAATATGACAGGAATTGTAATATACATTACTTTTATATTATATGGTTTAGACTTATAAAGTTTAAAAAGAATTTTACATTTCAAACAGTTTTATACTAGGTTGAATTATTTATTTATATTAAAATTAATTTCATATTTATTTCAATGATAATTAAATTTAATCATTACATATTCATCAAAATAAAAAATAGTTCTATGTATTAATTTTATTTGCACAAAGAAGTAGATTTTTTTTACCTGATTAACACCTTTTTATATTTTATTTTCCTCAATAGTACTTTTTACTTTTTATTTCTCGTAATAACACTTTTTATCTTTAATTCCTAAAATAACACTCTTTTATTTTTTTTCTTTAATTAATATATATCGAGTACATTAATTATGATTATTATTTTTTATTTTTATTTCTTTTTCATAATTTTGTGATTGTATTTTATTATAATAATTTACTGGTTGTATTTTTGTATTAAAAATTGATATTGGAAGAGAAAATTATAATAAATTATAAAATTATTATTTGAATTAAATTTTTATTTTTCATTTGTTAAAAATATATCTAAATAATTAATAGAAACAATAAAATAAAATTGTTGAAGTATTTTTGTAAATAAATATTAATTAAATGGTTTAAAAATTTTAAATAAAATTTAATTTATTTATGAATTGCTTTTAAATGTTAAGTTTATTTATTAAAAATTGTTAATTATTGAAATAATGCAATACATGAAATACTTTGTGTCAAATGAAACATAAATTTTATATTTATCAAAACTCAAATTTTATTTTTATCAAAAAATTAATTACATCTTTATCGAAAATCAAATTTTATCATTATAAAAAATTAAATGATATCTTTAATAAAATATCAAATTTTATCTTTATCAAAAACCAAATTCTATCTTTATCAAAAATCAAATTTTATCTTTATCAACAATCAAATTTTATCTTTATCAAAATTTTATTTGATTTTTGCCATTAATTATTTAGATATTTTTTTAACAAACTAAAAATACAAATTTTAATTCAAATAATAATTTTATAATTTATTATAATTTTTTCTTCCAATATCAATTTTAATATAAAAATACAATCACAAAATTACTATAATTTATTTTAATATAATTTATTATGCCAAATTTAAATTTATTATAAAATATAAAATAAAATAATTTATCACTTTTTCCTATTATAATTAATTAGTTAAAAACCTATAAAATATTTCATTTTATTTTCTTTGTATTTTTTAAATTTGAATTTAATTATTTTTACATTATTTTTATCTTAATTTTAATAAACTAATAATCACAATTTTTAATAACTAAAGAAAAAGTGCTATTATAGAAAACATAAGAGTGTTATTTCAAAAATTAAAGAGTAAAATGTGTTATTTAGGGAAATGAAAAATAAAGAGTACTATTGAGGGAAATAAAAAACAAAAAAGTGTTAATCGAGTAAAAAAAGTTCAAAGAAGTAAAGTTTGCGAAATCGTGTAGTAGTAGGAACATTTGCACGATTTTCCTACATCGGAAAAAAAATTAAAAATACACCATTTTGAGAATTTTGCAAAAGATTACACTAGTTTAGAAATTTTGCCTAATTTTTAATAGACTTGGCCAAATTAGTTTTCTAGATTAATTAGAGTATTTTATAATAATTAATGATTATGTAACTTTACTTCTATTTACTAAAATAAAATTGAAATTATCACAAAATTTTCTCTAAATAATTTTTAACTTTTACAAATATATTTTGTATGCGTCTACTAAGATTGTTTGCCAATTTCAACCAAACATAAAATTTATATCTAAATACTCATGTCCTAGTATCTACTAATACATGTCTTAGAAAACTTAAACTATTTTAAATTTGGCATACTTATTATATAATCTAATAATCATTTCTTATATTTGTTGTTACACTATATGAATCTATGCAATGTTTATATTGTAAACTGTAATTATAATCTTTTTTACCCTTGCTTGAATCTCCCAATTATATTAATTTTTGATTTTATATATGTTACAATTCAACAAACTTCATTTCCCTTGCCATAATAAGGTTGTTTATTATGTTCACAATCTAATCATCTTCATTTTCTCTAGTTAGTCATCATACCATAATAAAATAAATTGGGTAAAGTTCTAATAGACTTTATTGGTATCTCTAATTCTCTAATTGGCTCTATAAAATCCTTAGCCAACCATTTTTAGAAATTATTTCATTATATAAAATAATTTCTTCTCATACCATAAAAAAGAAATTATTTAGAAAATAATTTTTAATTATCAAATAAAATAACTACTAATTATAATCAGAATAATTATTAAAATAGATTTTGATTATTAAATGATTACAAAATAAAAATTAATGGTTGCTAAATTATATATTCTAATAATCATTTATTATATTTGTTTACACTATATGAATATCTATGTAACATTTACCAATTATATGAATATTATGATTTTTTATTAATAATAAATATATAATTAATACAAATATAAATAGGAATTTTTCAACTTATATAGAAAGAACAATAGTATTTAATTAAGTTTTAAAAATTCGAAAATACTATAACTGATATTTGTATCCTATCAGTTTACTAGATGTTAAAGATAATATTTATCTTGCACAACCTTTTTTCTTTTTTTTTTTTTTTTTTTACCTTGAGAGATGCTGCTAAGTTTAAATTTGCATTGAATATTGATTTGGCATAAACTTCTAATAGAAAGTAAATCACGATTTTGTTATAAGGAAATAAATTATTTTATATAATGAAATAATATGTATAAGATATTAAAATTATTATCTTCCTAAAAATATCTGAAACTTCAAATCAGTATACACACCCACGCCAGCTAATAATCAAAATCGATCTTGGTTCCCTTTTCCCACTGGTGTATATGAATCCTGATTCCTCATATCATTACTATTATTTTACTTTTTATTTTATAATCTAAGATAAACTAATCTTATTTTACATATCATTACTATTATTTCTTTAAGGTCCAATTACACAGAGGTGATCTTGCATAATTTTTTCTTACTCCTAAAGATTCTGTCTGAAACAGTGAGGCAGAAATTCATGCATTGAAGGGGGTTGTTAAGATAAAAGATAAAAATTAAAAGATAAAAGTAAAATCACGGCCCTCGGAGGAAGAAGCTGAGAATAGGTTTTTTTTTTCTACTTTGGTGTAGTTTTTGATATTGATGTTTAAAATGGAAAAAAAATTATTTACTAAAATGTACAAATTTTACTAATTAGATAGAATTTTGAATTAAAGAATCAAATATAAGTGACATACTGACAATTTTAATTTAAAATATTAATTAAAATATTTTTCTTTTTTTACAATTATTTTTTAATTATTTCACACTATAATAATAATAATTACATAAAATAATTAACAAAAGCATAAAAAAAAGTAAGACATACAAATTTATTTTAAATTAAAACAAAATAATATAATAATAATAATAATAATAATAATAATAATTTTAATTAAATTCATATGAGTTTAAATAATAATAATAATAAGTTTTAATTTTAATTAAATTCTTACAAATTTAATTTAAATGATAATAATAATTATTGAAACAATAATTATAATTAAATTTATAAAAATTAAATTAAAATGATTATAATAATATTTGAGAATAATAATGATAATAATAATAATAATAATATTTTAAAAAATTTATTTAAATTATTATATTTTCACTTACTTATCAAGAAGAGGAAGGTGAATATTGTTTTTATTTTTAATTATTATTATTATTTAAATTAAATTCGTATGAATTTAATTAAAATTATTCTTATTCTTATTATTATTATATTATATTGTTTTCATTTAAAATAAATTTATATGTCTTAATTTTTTTGTTATGGTTTTGTTAATTATTATTATGTAATTAGTAGTATTAATTTTTTGTTAATTGTAACAAAAGATGATTGTTGAGAGGGAAACTATTTTAATTAATGTCTTTAATGGAAGGAAAATACTAGTTTGACACTACTGTTATAAATGACTCCCATTTAACACTGTTTTTCATTAATAAAATATTATATATAAATAAAATAATAATATATGTTGGTGCCAAATGGAAGTGGAAAGTAAACACTAGTGTTAAAATATCACCATCCTTAATGGAAATAGTCAATATGTCACACTTATATTTGACTAACCTGAAATTATGTCTAGATAAAATGATTTATTAATTTGAAATCTTATCTAACTGATTTGTCCATTTTGTAAATAAATTTCTTTTACCCATTTTTAATATTAATGTGAAAAAATAAACCACAGTAAAAAAAAAAGAGAAAAACAGCTTTGAATAGGATCCATTTTGAACCTTATCCATCTCTCTCTATCTTTATACATTATAACATATGCAAAGAAAAAGGTATAAACTTAATTATACATTATGAGTTAATGAAAAATATATCCACAATTGTTAACCTACGTTTCTCTGTCTAAATATAGTTGAATCCCTTCTCCCCACTCTACAAATATTAACCTAGCTTCCACACACAACACAAATCATCTTCTCTTGTGAGGAAACAAAACACACTCTCTTCTCAGAAAATTCCTTCACCATGGCGGCACAATCTCCCACCAAACCCATGGACCCAACAAAGCCTTCCATCACCGCCCTTCGTGTGGACGCTGGTCAGGGGGAGCCGAGCCCACATCGGAAAATGTTTGCCGTGGCGTCTATAGCTGCGGGAATACAGTTCGGGTGGGCTCTTCAGCTCTCTCTGCTCACCCCTTACATTCAGCTCTTAGGAGTCCCTCACGCCGCATCCTCCATCATCTGGCTTTGTGGCCCCATCTCAGGTCTCGTGGTGCAGCCCGTTGTGGGCTACTACAGCGACAGAAGCACTTCTCGCTTCGGTCGCAGACGCCCCTTTATTCTTGGAGGTGCAGTGGCTGTTGCCATAGCTGTATTTCTTATCGGTTATGCAGCTGATATAGGCTACTCAGCCGGCGACGACATAACCAAAAAAACTCGTCCTAAGGCCGTTGCAGTATTTGTCATAGGATTTTGGATTCTAGATGTTGCCAACAACATGATGCAAGGACCTTGCCGTGCCTTTCTGGCGGATTTAGCTGCTGGGGACCAGCGAAAAACGAGAATGGCCAATGGGTTTTTCTCCTTCTTCATGGCTGTGGGCAACGTGTTGGGATATGCAGCAGGGTCTCTTAACAGTCTGCACAAGATCTTTCCCTTCACGGAGACCAAGGCATGCGATGTTTTCTGCGCCAACCTCAAAAGCTGTTTCTTTTTCTCCATCTTGTTGCTGCTGGTCTTGTCCACGGTGGCTCTCATTTACGTAAAAGACAAGCCCGTGGCGGCACGGGCGGTGCAAGACGACGCTCAGCCCTCGTGTTTCTTTCAGCTCTTCGGGGCATTGAAGGAGCTCAAACGACCCATGTGGATGCTCATGCTGGTGACGGCTGTCAACTGGCTCGGGTGGTTCCCCTACTTCCTGTTCGACACCGACTGGATGGGCCGTGAAGTGTACGGCGGAAAGGCGGGCGATGACGCCTATGCGAAAGGGGTGCGCGTGGGGTCACTGGGACTTATGATAAACGCCGTCGTTTTGGGGTTCATGTCGCTGGCGGTTGAACCGTTGGGGCGCATGGTTGGGGGAGTGAAGAGGCTCTGGGGAATCGTGAACTTCATTCTCGCGATTGGGTTCGGAATGACCATCGTCATAACCAAGGTGGCAGAACACGACCGGCGCTTGAACCCCGCCGCCGTGGGCCACCCCTCCGACGGCGTCAAAATTGGGTCCATGATTTTCTTCGCTGTTCTTGGAATTCCTCTTGCGGTAACGTTTTCTGTGTTCTCTACGTGTTCTAAATTCTAAACTACTGCGTTTGGTTTACTGAGTTTCAGTTACATTTAAAAATTAAAAAATTTACACGTTTTAACTTTTCTTTGTCAAATTGTTTAAATCATTAACCCATGGTTACGGTAATTTAAATTATCCATTTAATCTTTTTAATGTTTATGTTTTAGTATCCATTTAATCTTTTTAATGTTTATGTTTTAGTCTCTACCTCTTAAAAACTTCATTATAGTTTGTTGATATATATTTGTAGATGAAGTTTTTTATTGAACATTTAATTAGTGGGTGTGTGATTATTTTTCTGGAATATATAATTCTTATTTATGTTATATTTTTTTATATTTATTCGAGAACAATTATGGACAAGCTTGGTGTGGGATTACCTAATCTATGTCTGATACTGTTCATAATGATTTAAATTCAGGTTGAAAATATGATCAAAGAAACGAATCCTTTGTTCTTTATGTAAGAATGAAGTGAAGATACATTAAAAACAAAAACAAAGTATGAGAAAAGTTGCACTGAAAAACTTAAAATTGATTTACTTGCCTTTAACTAATGTTCTATGTTTCTGTTCATGTGTCATAAAACTAATGCTCCATTTTCTGTTTGTGATTTCAGATTACTTTCAGTGTTCCTTTTGCTCTTGCATCAATATACTCCAGTTCTTCAGGAGCAGGACAAGGTATAAATCAAAATTTTTTAAACGTAATATTTTTGTGGAAATCTCAACATGATGTATTTTTTTTTTGGGTTATGATTAAATAGTGCAAAGTAGGCACTATATCATTGTAAATAATTAGTTAGTTAATTAATTAGTTTATTAAAATATGTAAACACGATTTAATTTAATCAATACATAATTTTAATTAATTAATTAATTAAAATAGTTAGACCACCATTGTATGCATATTTTTTTTTTCTTTTATATAAAGGATAATCACAACCTTACACACTAGAATTACTTTTATAAAAGTACAACTGTATTTATCAAGCACACTTACACATTATAAGTAGAGTCATTAGTCTGACTGTATTAGACTTTTGATTATGCCTTCTAGTACAATAATAGTAGTAATCCACATCTTCTTCTAGCTACTCCCAATTCTTTTCTGTATGAATCAACACAAGACAGAATCGTCCTATATCCTTGTGTTAATGTCATGATTTATTCACAATAATGCTAATGACATGATTTATTTACAATAATACACAATTTTAAAAATTTGTTACACTAGTTTATTTACATGAACACTTTATGTGAAAGTAAACAAATTTTCAACAACTAAACACACTTAAATGAAATAATTTGTTCTCATACTTTGGTATTCAATTGGGTTTTACTAACCTTTTTCTTGATTCAGGTTTATCATTGGGAGTCCTCAATCTTGCAATTGTGGTACCACAGGTTAGAGTTCACACACTCATATATTTTTCAGTATCTGGAGAAATTACTCTCATTGAACCAGAAAGATATATAGTATATAAGTATAAAGTATGACTATTATTACTCAATTATTTGACTAAAGTATAACACATATATATGAATGTACAGATGGTGGTGTCTGCATTGAGTGGTCCTTGGGATGGTTTGTTTGGTGGTGGCAACTTGCCGGCTTTCATGGTGGGGTTGGTGGCGGCGGCCTTGAGTGGCGTAATGGCGATTGTCTTGCTGCCAACTCCAAAACCAGCTGATGAGGTCGAGGCAAGAATTCATATCCATCATTAATAATAAGAATAATAAGGGAAATCCAATGCTCCTTTTGCTATGTTTCTCAATTCCTTCTCATACTTCAGACTTTTATCTTTTCTCTGGTCCATTTCTTTTAATATAAAAAAAAGTGTTATAAATGCTATTTTAACACTACAATACTCTTTATTTCAGTTTTTTTCTTTTCTATCTTTATGATAGCAGTTAATGTAAGAAAACATTGTAATGTTAATGTTTGGAAATTTAATTTATATTAACTAAATTTATTGATTTTAATTGTGTTTAAAACTAAAATATTGTTATAATTTAAAGTTATTAATTGCAATATAATGAAAAATCTCTACTGGATCATGAAAACTGTGAAAAGAAAAGATGGAGGAACAAAAAAAGTTGGAAGAAAATAAATTATTACAGTGTCGAATGTTGATGCAAGACATAGTGTGGAATGCGCGTGATATGCTAGTGAGACTTTTTCACAATTGGATAATATTTTTAAGAATTCTAACAATATTTTATCTATTATCTATTTATTTTTAAATTGAGTATGGATAGCAATATAAAAAGATATTTATGTTTTATATTAAACACAATTTAATATACTATAGAAATATATGAAACATTAAAATTAATGTATAGAAAATTGGGTTTAAGTATAATATAATGATTTTAAATAAAATATAATGTTAAATGTAAGTATTAAATAAGAAATGTAAAATAACAAATATAATTACCTTATCAATATTAAATAACATATATTATTCAATTAAATTTTGTATTTAAAATATAATTATATAAATTTGAAATATTTTTTGTTGGTTTAATTGTAATAATTAAAATTTTCTAATTTTAGCAATAAATTACTATACTTAATAACAGAAACTAAAGAAGGATGGTTAAAAAAAAGTCAAGAAATTAAAGTTTTATTATTATCATATTTAAGTTTTATTATTATAGTTTAATGTCAAAAGATATTTAGGGATGAGAACGTACACCATGTCAATGTCAATTATCTAGAAACGGTTAGTCTGCAAATTTTGTAGCAAAAAATTAACTATATTTTAATGTTATTAAAATGAATAAACAACAATTATGTTTTTTAGGTCAAAATAATATCAAGATCATCATTAATTATAATAATATTTTAATAAGTTAGATAATAATTTCTTTTTATATTTTTTTTATGAAAGATTTAACTTTGTGGAATTCGTTCTCTTTAGAACATTTAGAACATTTAGAAGGTGTGTGAGTAGTCTTTGGAAAGGTAGCTTTACAATCTTTTCATTGGTCTATAATAGGTGAATTTATGTTACCATTTGATCCTTCGAATTCAACTCGAAAAACCTGTTCTCAAAATGGTTTCTGGGTTCTTCCAAGAAGCTAAGTTATGGAGTAGATTTCAGTTTTCGAGTGCCTAAATTTCGAGAGAGTTTTCTCTCAATTTAAGAACTTCCAAGGGCTGTATCTGTGCTTTCAAGATCTTTCCAGTGGTATGCCATAGGTGCATTTATGATGTCATTTGAACCATCAATTTTGACCACAAAGTTGGGGTTGCAAACTGATTTTAGAAGACCAAATTTTGACTAAGTTAAAAATTCAGATTCATCAAACACACAAACTTTGGAGAATTTGTACTCCCAATCCTTGAAGTTGCTAGGGGGTGCATAGGTAACCAATGGAAAGCCTTTAGACTCATCTTTAATTTGACACCAAGTTTGCTCATTTCCATCTCCATTTGACCATCCAAATTTGGCCTCAAATTTGCCCTCTCACAACTTTTTCCCCACTAAACCTTAAAACTTTCTAAATCCCAAAACCTAGTTTTGTTCTTGATGCTAACATTGATCTAAAAGGACTCTCTAGAGGCACGTACCCAAAGAGCGTCTCTAATTTGGATGCACCCAAAGGGCGTCTCTAATTTGGATCAGGATTGGCATCTCCAGTTTGATATTTTGCTTATTAAAAAAAAGTGTCTTATTTAAATAAATTTTTGATTAAACTTTTAAATAACTGTTCACATTATTGGGATTTAATTCGAATGATTTTAATTTCATTTGGAATATCAAAGGGTCCTAAGCGTCAAGTGATATCCAAATGAAGTTTAACTTCCAAAAACGCTAAATGTTCTAAAAATATAAAAAAATACCAAATTTTCAAAAATAAAAAAATATAAAACTTTCAAAAATTAACAAAATATCAAACATTTTAAACAAATCATTTTCTAGAAAGAACTACGTAACCCTCATTCTTCATCCCTGATATGTAGGAACAAGTTCAAACTTTGTCGGGCCCAAAACTAAGAAAAATATTTTGGAAAATAAATATTTTGAAAAATCACACTCAGTATATTTATTCAATTAAAGGTATCGTCTTAGGACATGCGTTCTGGGGGTGCTAATACCTTCCCCACATGTAACCGACTCTCGGACCCGCAATCCGATTTTCACAGACTTGCTTTGTCATTTCTCGATTTTTCCATGATTTTTCATGATAAACTATGGTGGCGACTCCTCTATTTTGAAAACATTTTTAATATTAATTTTTTCGAATCGTCGTCCCCATCGTGATCCCGGTCGCAACACATCCCTATTGCATATTATATTTAAATCGTAAGCTTAAAACATGTGTTTTATAATATTTTCTTATTATTTTGTAAAAATATACACAATGCAATTTATAAAAGATAAATTAAAATCTAGTATAATAATTTTTATAACAATTATTGAGTTGATAAATAATTCAGTTGACTCTTATTTATTATGTTTATGCACCTCCATGCTTATATTATAATGATCAAAATAACCTTTAATTTTTTCTTCAGTATTTTATTCCTAGTGTTACTTTCCACATGAAGCACCCAGGTGCAGGTTGGAAATATGAGGGGTGCGAAAAGTAAAAGTGCGAATGGTATATGAATGATGGATGTATATTGTTGCATGTGCAGGATTTTAATTAATCCTTAACATTCTCACTGCTCATAATCCATCAAACCAACCAAACTCTGGTGTGAAATCATCATTCCTAATATCATGAATTAAATAATATTTCAAAAGACATGCACTTTTATACAATACTTAGTGTTATACAATTATAATTAAATAAGATTTAGGTATTTAATATATAAATTATTTTCTTTTGATACCACAAATTTTTCTTTTAAATTAAATATTTTGATTTAAGTACTTGAATGAAATACTTGTATCCAATTTGGTTTAAATTCCTGAAATATTTTAAGATTTTTATTTCACCTTTTTAATATAATTTTATCATAATAATATATATGTTTTTGTGTCATATAGAAACAAATGGGTTCAAGACTTGACAAACACTTAAAATTGTGTGATGAATTGAACACTTAAAAATGTGTAAGCACTGAACAAAAACATGTAACAAATATATTAATAAATTAATTAATTTAAAAACGTATAACTTATTTGTTGATTATATATTTAATTGATAGAAAAATTTTGATAAAAATAATTGTATATGGTCATTTAATAATAAACAATTTCTCAGATTTTGAAAGACAAACAATTATATGTTAAACTTTCTAGATATGAATTTTTGTTAAAGAAAGTTAAAATTTGGAGGCACTGTCATTTCCAAAAGGAGTGTTTGTGGATCCAATCAAAGTAGGAGTAATTTTATAATGACAATCATCAAGGACAATAACTAAAGTTCGTAGTTTTTAATGTTTGACAGGATATTATAAACAATTCATTAAAAAATTTTCTAAAATAATTATGTCTTTAACTCAATTCACTATGAAAAGTAAAAAAAAAAAATTATTGGATGGAGAAAATATGAGAATAGTTTTCTAAGAACTCAAGAAAAGAAAAGATTGGTTGCTTCTCTTATATTGCCATCATCCAATCATGTTGAACAATTCATAATATTTTGTGATGCCTTCAAAAGGATATTAGGGTGTGTTATTATGCAAGAAGAAGGCTAGTAGTATATGCTTTTAGATGACTAAGAATATATGAGAAGAGTTACCCAATTAATGATCTAGAATGAATTGTCACTTTTTTCCACTTAAAATATGGAGATATTAAGAGCACGATCCGAAGGAATTGAATATGAGATAGGAGATTAATGAAATTTTTGAAAGATTTATAATTTTGGATTAGGTTACGATTCCGAAAATACAAATGTAGTGATCGTCACGTCAAGAGAAAAATTCCTACATATCTCTTCGTTAATAATTCAAGAGATGGATTTAATAGAAAAATTAAAATTGAGATAAAATAAAATAAAATTCGGTTCAGATTATTAGTGAATTATAAAGACAAATTTGTGAGGCTAAAGTAATTGATGAATTCATTTAAAAGAAATTTAAAGAAGATTTTTAGGAAAAAAATATTGGAAAAGGTTTACATAAGAAATTATAAGTTTGCAAGGGATTCTAATTAGGTAAGAATTTTAAGATTTAATGGTAGGATACATCTACCTAATATTATAGAATTAAGAAGTTTGTAAAAAAACTAAAATAAAACACTAAAAGGCAACAAGAATGCTACAATTCTTCACTAAGTGGAAATGGGACAATATAACAAATATATTTCTATATGACATACTGCCAACAATTCAAAAGGTTGATTCCATATAGATTATCATAAATAAGTTAACAAAAGATACTTACTTTCTAATCCCTGACATGAAGTATTAATTGAAAGTGGTTAAAAAAAAAATCATTGGAAAACTTAATTGAATGCATGAAAGAAATTATAAGTTTGGAAGGGATTTTAATTAATATCTAGGATGAATTTTAAGTTTACTTTATATTAAGTCATATTTTAATTCATCAACTTTTTTTATTCTACTAGTATCTTTTTATTTTTTTATTTCCTTCAATACACTATTTTGTTGACTTTTTTTACTCTATTAACATTTTTTTATTTTTTAACTTTTATTTTTCTCGATAGATCTCTTTACTTTTTAATTTTTAAAATAATATTTTTTTTCATGAAATAACACTCTATGTTTATTTTTTATTTTTTTATACAGTCAGTACATTAATTATGATTATTACTTTTTATTTTAGTTTTTATTATTTTCTAATTGTATTTTATTATAATAATTTTTTGATTGTATTTTTGTATAAAATTTATATTGGAAGAAAAAATTATAATAAATTATAAAATTGTTATTTTAATTAAAATTTGTATTTTTCATTTGTTAAAAATATATCTAAATAATTAATAACAAAAATAAAATAAAATTGTTGGAGTATTTTTGTAAATAAATATTAATTAAATGGTTCAAAAATTTTAAATAAAATTTAATTTATTTGTGAATTGTTTTTAAATATTATGTTTATTAGTTAAAAAATTTTAATTTTTGAAATGATGGAATATATGATGAACATAAAGAGGAAAATAAATGACAAACATATATTTACTAAATAGTTTAGTTAATGGTAGCTGAAATACTTTGTGTGAAATGAAACATAGATTTTATCTTTATCAAAACTTAAATTTTATCTTTATCAAAAATAAATTACATCTTTATCTAAAATCAAATTTTATCTTTATAAAAAAATTAAATGATATCTTTATCAAATATCAAATTCTATCTCTATCACAAATCAAATTTTATCTTTATCAAAAATCAAAATTTATCTTTATCAAAAATAAAATTTTATCTTTATCAAAATTTTATTTGATTTTTGCCATTAATTATTTAGATATTTTTTTAACAAACTAAAAATATAAATTTTACTTCAAATAACAATTTTATAATTTCTTATAATTTTTTCTTCCAATATTAATTTTAATATAAAAACACAATCACAAAATTATTATAATTTATTTTAATATAATTTATTATGCCAAATTTAAATTTATTATAAAATTTAAAATAAAATAATTTATCATTTTTTCTATTATAATTAATTAGTTAAAAACCTATAAAATATTTCATTTTATTTTCTTTAAATTATTTGTTTAAAAAAGTTAACTTAGTTATTTTGATATTATTTTTATCTTCATTTTAATAAACTAATACTCACAAATTTTAATAACTATTATAGAAAAATAAAAGATAAAAAAATAAAAAATAAATAAAACAGTGCTATTTCAGGAATTAAAGTGTAAAGAATGATACTGAAGAAAATAAAACATAAAATAAAAAAGTCTAACTTGTCATTCTCAAATAAATAGACAATTGGAGAGGATCTTCCAATTTTTTTGAAAGATTTGTTTGAGAACTTTTGTACTAGATAATTTTAATAGTTGGAATAAATATGTCACCGATTGAATTAATTTAGAATAGCGATTTTCATTTTAACGTAGGTGTGACTTAATGGGGCACTGCATGCATGCGAGAAAAGATATAATTCCTTCGTGTAGATTTGAGGCTAGAAATGTAGTTTTCGTGTGTCTTCACCTATTTTCCTCCTACCTTTCACAAATTCCCCATACTTCCTATACTAGACATGAATTCTTTTTGTTTTAAATCCATATTTTATCCCGTTCTCTTCCAAGTTCATCAACATCTTTAACATATAAGGATCACAAAACCAAATTTATACCCTTTCCTACTTAGCTTTCTTGCACTCTTCTCCATTTTTGATTGACTCTATAATATAATTACAAAATTATCGTTCATTGTTTGATGTTGTTTTTAATGAAAGATGGTTGTCAAATGATGATGATGTACGTGAAAAATATCTTTTCTTTATTTTATAAGTTCTCAAAATAATACTCAATTTCAAAGGCTTTTTTAGAACCATGCCAATTTTTGTCCAGAACGACATCGTGGTAGATTTCAATACGCGAAGACAATTGAATTCAAATCTTATACAACAATAATTCTACAGGGAACTTCCTTGGGTGTAAGAAAGAAATTATTCCAACGTTGAATTAACATTTAGAGATTATTTTTAATTACTCGCAGTTTTTTTAAAATATTATTACAACTTAATTTAGAATTAAAAATAAAAAAACGTTAGCTTGAGATGATCGAGTCTTTTTCTTACAAATTAGTAGATTAACTGCGAAATACCACTTAAGTAAAGAAAAAGGGAAATAATACGCCCAAATTAAGATAATCTCACTTTCCATATATTTGAATTAGTTGTAATAACAAATATATCTCTTTTATCGATTGAACTTGAAGATGTTTTTCCTGATAAAATACCATGTACATGTCACAACCTATGATAGCTATGGAAGCTTTTCAAGGATCTAAATGGCTAATTTATTATGCACATGCACCATCTTCGAATCTGAAGGCTCCATATCCTTTTTTTTCTCATGTCCATGCATGAGGAGCATACTTAGCTCCACCCATTAATGGAAACTCCCCATGGAGAGGCTGGAAATCTTGGCTTCATCTTCTTTCTTAGGGGTTGGAAGTAGAACAACCGCCAGTACTGCACTTATGGCGGCCGCCACCGCGCCCAACACAAATGCTGGCAAGTTGCCACCACCGAACCAGGCGTCCCATGGTCCACTAATTGCCGATACAATCATCTGTCCAAACCAACCAAAAATATATATCTCTTCATTAGAATTCATTGCTCTAAGGGAAGTTATATATGTTCTATTATACAATTCTTGATATAGTTAAATGTAATTAGATGCCAATGTACGAAGTGAAAGATGAACAATGGTGTTAAAATATCACCACCCCATATATATATATATATATATATATATATATATATATATATATATATATAGATTTGATGTTGAAAATGAAATAAATGGATTCTAACCTGAGGAACCACAATTGCAACATTGAGAAGACCCAAAGATAGACCTGAAAGTTTTGAAGCAAACAAAAGGGTTACACATTTTGCTTTGTGCTTAAACATTTAATGGTAACTACGTATATATTTTACCTTGTCCTGCTCCTGAGGTGCTGGAGTAGATAGATGCTAGAGCAAAGGGAACACTATACGTAATCTGGATACGCAGAGAGTATTAATTAATTAGTTTACAGCAAGATAAACAATGGTTCTAATTTATAAAAATTAAAAGTATTTTTTCAGATTTTTTTGAAAATCTTTCTAACTTGTATCCAATCAAATGGTGAGAAAAGATAGAAAGCTTACCGCAAGAGGAATACCAAGAACGGAGAAGAATGCTATGGCTCCAGATTTGACTCCCATGGTGGGGTCTCCAATGAGAGCAGGGTTAAGTGCTCGTTGCTGCTCAGCGACTTTTGTGATGAGCACGGTCA
>Ga0209700_103354_pt1 | contig 30882 bp, 15 predicted proteins | sample SiratroredBW_FD_187528 | JGI IMG/M metagenome (GOLD analysis project Ga0209700, IMG submission 187528) | Root nodule microbial communities of legume samples collected from California, USA - Siratro red BW (SPAdes) (version 2) | ecosystem: Host-associated > Plants > Roots > Nodule | place: USA...
TTTTGAAGTTTTGAATAACCTGATTCAAATTTTCTAGTTGCCATATTTGTATATTTTTATATAAAATTAAAAATTATAATATATATCACACTGAATATAACTTATAAGTATATAAAATAAGTCTAAGTTAAAAAGATAAAACCTGATTGTCAATACAATAAACTTGATCGTAGAATCTCAAGTCTCCTATTATGATTTATGATATTATCTTTCGATATTGTTGTTTGGTATGTCTTTAAGTATAATTTGTAACTTCTAAATTCTCTTCCTTGAATCTGCACAAATTATTTTAAAATTAATTAAACAATAATGAAAAATAAAAAAAATTGGGATCAATTGATCAATCTCATATTATTTTTACCTAATATTGATGCACTCTTCCTGAATCAATCTACTGCTCAAAGTCTCCAAGTAACGACACACCCATAAATGCACAATATAGAATGATGAAATATGAAATAAAAAAATTTGAAATTGAAAACAAGTTGAAATAATATTATGAAGGGAACCAAGAGACAGACGAAGAAAGGAGATAAGTAAATAAAAAATGAAAGAAGTGGAAGAGTCACACAATAATATGATATATAAAGAGATGATATCAATATAAGGAAGAGATAAATTAGAAAGTTTTGAGAAAGATTCGTTCAAATTTTTTTTAAAATATTATTAATTTATTATAAGAAAGTTTCAAGAATATTGTTTATTAAATAATATTTATAATACCAACATAAATTTAAAGTTATTAAATAATATTTATAGCACCAATATAAAATTAAAGTTAGTTAAAATATTTAAACTTTTAATTAAAATTTTGTTAGTATAATTTTAAAATTAAATATTTTTTTATTTTATAATAATATGAGTATTAAATTTTTTTTAAGCTTTGAGGCCTTGAGGCCTAAAGCATATTAAATATTTTCGAGGCCTTTGTGGCCTTGAGGCCTAAAGCATATTAAATTTTTTTGAAGCCTTTAAGACCTAAAATAGTTGTTTTACCTGCTTGGACCTTGTGATACCCCTGATAATACTAAGTTGAAATTATATATATATATATATATATATATATATATATATATATATATATATATACACGTAATCCTTATAACATAATACTAAAGGATAAAAGCATGTTTTACATTTAGCAAATTCAATTCCGGTGACATTAACATATTCCTTCATTTAATGATAGAAGATGGGAACTGTACTTCTTCAATTCAATCATCAAAAACTATGTCACCTGCATTATGTCAAAGATTCCTCAATTAAATACAATGTTATTTGTCAACACCCAATTTTGTCCAGGTAAATCTTTAAATTAAAAATACGATAATAAAATAAAGAAATGAAAAAAAATAAAAAATGAATAAATAAAAATTTTTGAATTTTTCCATTACAAAAAATAATTAATAATAGAAAAACGAAATTAACAAGAAAATAATAAATAAAATATATATAAATTGAGAACAACAGAATCCAAGAATAGGAAAAAACAAAATAATAAAAATAACAAGAAAAGAAAATTATTTTCAAACGGTTTCCTTCATTTGCATTTTCAAAATAAAAATAAAGATAACAATAAAAAAAGAATCAGTCAATCTCACTCAATCTTAACTTCTTTAAAAAAATAATAATAAAATAAAATAATAAAGATAATAATAATAAAAAAAAGAATCAGTCAATCCACCCATGTTCTCCATTTCACAATAATAAAAAATAAAATATGACCGTTCTCAAACTGTTTCATCTCACGTTCATCTATACTTCATCTTTAATAATAAAAGAAAAAAAAAGAAAAAAAGATAGGGTCAATCTTTCAAAACTGCTCTGAACCACCTTCACATTTTAAAAATAATAATAATAATAATGAAAAGGAAAAAAAGAGAGATATTAAGGAAAGAAGGAAAAAAAAAGAAGATTCACGTATCATTAGTAATGGAGAAGAACGAAGAAAAAGAGGAAAAAAGAAAGAGAAAGTAGAGAAGAAGAGAAGATTGATTCTCCTGTCTTACTATCCACAAACTGAGAAGCAAGGAACTTTTGAAAAGGAGACAATCATTTTTGAAGAACACTCACAGGTATGATTTGTAAGATTTAGATTTTCATATAAATTTTGAAGTTTGAAATTTATAAATCCTGTGTTTTTATCTTCTTGTGATGTTTTTTTTTATTTCTTCATCATTTCATTTTCATATAAAGATAAAAATATGACATTTTGTTGTTTTTTTCTTATTTCTTAAATAATAAAAAAATTCATCATATTCCATCTTCCATATATTATTCTATGTATTTTGTGCTTCCAAAACCACTTCAAAACAGTCCTAAAACGACTTCTGCCGACACCGCCATTTTTTTCGCGCCACCAACAGCCACCATTTACCTCCAAAAATAGCCACCACGTAGTCCCTTTAATCCCAACAAGATGCACCCAAAACAGCAACCAAACAATACCCAAAACAACACCATTTTTCCCCAAAAATAACACCAGTTTTATCTCCAAAACGGCACCACTTTACCTTCAAAACAGCACGGAAACAACCATGAAAACGCCACAAAAACGGTGCAAAAAAACGCCCCCTCGACGCCACCGCCATCGTCGACAGCAGCCGTCGCAGTCGCGCCACCTCCGTCGACGGCGTTCATCGTCGCCTGCCGCCGTCGCCTCCACCTTCGCCAGCCACTCCCTCCCTGCTTTGAAACAGCACCTGCATTGCCTCCACTATGCCATGTGTATTCCAAACCCTAGATGAGTTCCTGATTAGTGGGGGTGCTCTTTGCACCCCACATGTTTGAGCCTGCATCCACACTCTCCACAATCCCTAAAATGCCCTTAACCCAAGTTGAGTTTCTGATTGGTGGGGTTACTTCCTGCACCCCTATTAATTAAGTTCTGCACCCATACTGCTCTCAATTACCAAAATGCCCTTAACCCAAGTTGAGTTTCTGATTCGTGGGGTTATTTCCTGCACTCCCATTAATTAAGTTCTGCACCCATACACCTCTCAATTACCAAAATGCCCTTAACCCAAGTTGAGTTTTTGCTTGGTGGGGTTACTTCCTGCACCCCCATTAATTAAATTATGCACCCATACTCCTCTCAATTACCAAAATGCCCTTAACCCAAGTTGAGTTTCTGATTGGTGGGGTTACTTCCTGCGCCTCCATTAATTAGGATCTGTATCCACACTTTTCTGAATTCCAAAATTGCCCCCACAAATACCCAAAAAGTCACCATGCACTACTTAAAACTCACATTTAAGCTTTGCATTGCCACAAATTCATTCAGTCACGTTCCATTTTTTTCACATGCATGATCCCGCTAAAACTAAAGTGTCAATTCTATGTTGTATATAATTGTTGCATATTATTTTTCAACACCGAATTTGGTATATACCTCAATTCTCAAATCCCAAGCTTTAAACCTGACACCGTTTCTCAAAGCCCCCAGGCTTTAAACCTGACACCATTTCTCAAAGCCCAGACCTTAAACCTGCACTGTTTCTCAAAGCCCAAGCTTTAAACATGGCACTGTTTTCTCAAAGACCAGGCTTTAAACCTGACACTGTTTCTCAAAGCCCAGGCTTTAAACCTGACACTGTTTCTCAAAGTCTAGGCTTTAAACCTGACACCGATACTCAAAGCCCAAACTTTAAACTTGGCACTGCTATCTAAAACTCAGGCTTTAAACCTGGCACTGACGCCATTCACTTACCCTACTTTCAAACACAAGCTTTCAAAAAATTCAAAATATCAAACTAGCCAACAATTTTATCAAACAAAGAACTACGTAACCCTGATTCTCCATCCTTGATGGAGATACGTAGGAGCAAGGTCAAACCTTGTCGGGCCCCCTAAAACTAAAAATGTATTTTGTTTGTTTTATCTTAATCTCTTTCTTGGGAAAATAAATGTTTTAAAAAATCACACTCAGATTACTTATTTAATTAAAGGTATCGTCTTAGGATGGGCGTTGTGCGGGTGTTAACACCTTCCCCACACGTAACCAACTCCCGGACTTGAAATCTATTTTCGCAAACTTGCCTTATCTTATTTTTGGTTATCCATAGTTTTTCCTAATAAACTATGGTGGCGACTCCACTATTTTTGAAAATTAAAATTAAAACAACATTATTTTGTTCGCCGCCCCCATTGTGACCTCGGTTGTGACAGTCAAGAACCTAAGTGAGTACCCAGCAAACATTTAAAACACAACTCAACCACTTGAAACCATTTCCGCAATCACATAATACCCTTAACAGCCAAGTCACAAGTCGCTAAAAAATCATCATTGTGGCCACCACTCCATAATCACTCCGTTCAACACCCAAATAACAGCCAAACAATATCCAAAACAACACCATTTTGTCTAAAAAACTGCACCACTTTACCTTCAAAACGACTCCGGTCGTCACCGTCATTTTTTTCGCACCGCTGCCGCCATACCATACCGCTGCCGCAGCCCCCCGCTGTCACCGACGCTGCGCGCCGCCGTCGTTGCTTCGTGTCGTCACCGCTGCCGCACCGTGCAGCCACCGTCGCTCCTTCCTCATCGTTGTTGCCGCTTTTGGTTCATCATGGGTGAAGAAAGGTGATGGTGGCTTAGGGTTAGGGTGGTGGTGGTGGCTTAAACTTGGCACTGCTATCTAAAGCTCAGGCTTTAAACCTGGCACTAACGCCATTCACTTACCCTACTTTCAAACACAAGCTTTCAAAAAATTCAAAATATCAAACTAGCCAACAATTTTATCAAACAAAGAACTACGTAACCTTGATTCTCCATCCCTGATGGAGATACGTAGGAGCAAGGTCAAACCTTGTCGGGCCCCCTAAAACTAAAAAATATATTTTGTTTGTTTTATCTTAATCTCTTTCTTGGGAAAATAAATGTTTTAAAAAATCACACTCAGATTACTTATTTAATTAAAGGTATCGTCTTAGGATGGGCGTTGTAGGGGTGTTAACACCTTCCCCACACGTAACCAACTCCCGGACTCGAAATCCATTTTCGCAAACTTGCCTTATCTTATTTTTAGTTTTCCATAGTTTTTCCTAATAAACTATGGTGGCGACTCCACTATTTTTGAAAATTAAAATTAAAACAACATTATTTTGTTCGTCGTCCCCGTTGTGACCTCAGTTGTGACAGTCAAAAACCTAAGTGAGTACCCAGCAAGCATTTAAAACACAACTCAACCACTTGAAACCATTTCCGCAACCACATAATACCCTTAACAGCCAAGCCACAAGTCACTAAAAAATCATCATCGTGGCCACCGCTCCATAATCACTTCGTTTAACACCCAAATAACAGCCAAACAATATCCAAAACAACACCATTTTGTCTAAAAAACTGCACCACTTTACCTTCAAAACGACTCCGGTCGTCACCGTCATTTTTTTCGCACCGCTGCCGCCATACCATACCGCCGCCGCAGCCCCCCGCTGTCACCGACGCTGCGCGCCGCCGTCGCTGCTTCGTGTCGTCACCGCTGCCGCACCGTGCAGCCACCGTCGCTCCTTCCTCATCACTGTTGCCGCTTTTGGTTCATCATGGGTGAAGAAAGGTGATGGTGGCTTAGGGTTAGGGTGGTGGTAGCGGCTTAGGGTTTAGGAGTTGGGCCGTTACTTCCTGCACCCTCATTAATTAAGTTCCGTACCTACACTCTCCTAATAAAAAAATATAATATCTCACCAAAATTTATTTACAATAATTAATTTCTAATAAACTGTTAAATATTCATTTTTTTAACATTCAAATATTATAAAAAAAATATTTATTTTCTACCTCCAGAAATGTATTAAAGAAGTAATATCTTATGTATATAATCCGCTTCCGCCAAAGTTCAGTAAAGGAATGAAATCTTTATACTGAATTTTATACTATTAATAATGATAATTTTGGACGTCACACTCTTGCACCAGAAAAAACTTATTAAATAATAATATGAATCATAAAATGAAAATAAATTTAAATTCAAACCAAATTAATGATGAAATCAACTTAAAATTGCAAGAAATTAAACTACAAATTAAAGCTTATCAAAAGTCTCCCCAACCTAGTTTTTTCTTGTCCCCAAGCAAGACAATCACACAATTAATCCTTAAATATTAAGAGAACCCACGACAATTCCTTATGTCTCTCAAACACGCTTTCTTAAATTCAAGCCTTCAACCTACAAATTCATCAAATTAGAAAATCCAGCAATCAAATTTTTTAGATCACAATTCACAATTCATGACAGGATAGCTCTCAACTCACACAATCCTTCCCAGTGTTTCTCTCTAGAGTTACATACTACTCTCAATCAAAAGTTGGTACTCATTTTTAAGTCAAATTAATCTCTACAAATCACAAATTAAAAGGTCTCTCATGAGGTTGTAATGAGGCTTGGCTAAGAAGAATAATTGTTTTTCTTGGAATTCAAAATTGTATGAATAATTTTGAAACTCGTGCACAACCAAATTCAGTCTTCATGAAGCAAATATAACATTTATGTACTTAAGAAACTCCATTAATTTTTTTTATAGATTTTATCCTTTTTCAACGTGGATGTGGCCCCTTCGTTATTTTCAATATCTCATTTAACCTTCTTATAGCCATGGTTTCCTTTTTCTCTTTTTCCTTGTATCCCTCGTTCATGCACATAACTGTAGTTCACTGTTTTTTTTTTTTTTTTTTCATTACCAGGGCCTTTCCTTTTTCTCTTATTCCCGAATTCTCCTAATGCTTCACTTCTTAAATACCCAACTTAGATTGCACAATGCTTTTCTCATTATTCATACGTAAGGGTACAAATTCATGCATCTATGGCTCATGGTTCCAACAAACTTACAGCCTAAATTTGGCTCACAAAGGAAAGGTTGGTTATTTGGCTCTAGTTGTAGTTTCCAATCGTATCAACAAACTACCTTCATCATTTTTACTTTTACAGAGATAATTTTAACTAGAAAATTAAAGCAACAATCAATCTCAAGCAATTATGCACTCACTCACATTTTGTAGATCACTCCCTCACCATTTCTGTTTCTCTTATATCCTGGCATTCCCTGCTAATTGTTAGTCCTTCTAATTCTCATGCTGTTCTTTTCTAATCTCTTTCCCAGCTAGCTTAAGCTTGTATTAAAGATTACGTTACTTGCATGTACATCATAACTTCTTGACTAGTATTTCCAAAACACTATTTATCATTATCATGCAACATTAGTGGTCCTATTTAAGTTCAAGTTGTGCAGAGTTATCATTACAGTCATCCGACATAATTCAACAGAAACATAAATAAGTATAGTCATCCAAAATTTACTCTATTTCACCAAAAAAAAAAACTTCTTCAACAACCACCTTCTCCAGCCAGCAGTCATCTTCATCAACCATCAGTAGCTCCTTCAATCATTGAAATAGTTCATCATAATCGTCCGCAGTAGAATCATCTTCATACCCATCCTCATTTTGCTCTCCCTTGTCTGAGTCCGATGAGATGATATACCGAGTCTTTAAAGGCTCAGGTTCAAGTTCATTTCCAGCTCTTGATGGAGGTTCAGCAGGCTCAGTTGTTTCTGCTACGTTCTCTACTGCATTTTCCTTCCTTGTTGTGTTGTGTTCTGTTGCATTCTTTTCTTTATCCATTCCTTCCACTGAACTAGGCCTGTCCCAGGCCAATTAAAGAAAGATGATAATTCTTTGGGTCTAAGAAAGGTTCCGGAGTATCTTTGTCCTGTAGTCCTTGATAAATATGCAATAACCCCTACATAAAGCACTCTGTTGACCCTTTTCTCCACAACTTCTAATGTTGGCGAGGATGGTGATCTTGGAGGGCTAGGTGCCATGTCCCTTGTATCTGGATTTTCTTCTTGGTTTGTGCAATAGTGGTCAATAAATTTCTTCTCAATACTTGCTCTGATTTTCATCCTTGGCTCCACATAAACTCCATGAGTTTGACAAAGAGCTGTGATTAACGTTGGGAATCTAAGAGTTCCCATCCGCTCAGTCCTACTAATTCTTTCCCAGTCTATAAAGCGTTGCACTTCATCCGAGATCACTCTGGCAATGTTAATGGTATAGTCGTACTGCATCATCGAAAACAGTAGGTTGCATAAGCCACACTTGTGCTAAAGTTTTCATGTCTCTCCTTCGGATCCTATTTTGCTTCTCAGACAGTGCAATTTGATATCCTTTCCCAAGAATGCACAACACAGCAGCTACCTTGCAGTTGCTAAAACCCTTCCTCTTATTTTGCAATTTGATATCAACTCTCTCTCTTTAAAAAAATTGTTCCTTTCCTTTCCTTTGCCTTCTCTCTAAAATTTCACCATCCTTTCTTATCAAACTAATTATCAGAGGTCATTTCTAAAAGATTCTAAAATAGAGTTAGGTTGCCTATGATTTTAGGATTTTTGAGTATTGATACTCTATAAAGATAAGAAAAGCTGGTTTATATGTTTTTAATATATACTATAATTATTTATTTTATTAAATATGAGTTAGAATATTTTTTGAATTAAATTGAATGAATGTTTATGTATGGTATGATATAGTATCAATGTTTGTGAATGATGTGGTGTGTGATTGAGACATAGTATCTTCAGGAAAAGAGATACGCATGTTGAGATTATTAGGATGGGGATTCGATCTATCTAAAGAGGTATCTTGACTCTACTAGTACATTGGATTCATATAGATGAAGATTACCAGATAGTGAAGAGCCAAAGGAGGTTCATATAGCCATGTCCGAGGTTTAAAATATGAACTGATCGGAATAGGACATATGAATTAACCCTGTGCATATGGGAATTATATCCGATGTTTGAAATATGAGCCCGATCGAAACAAACTGCATTTGATGTTTGAAATATGAGTCCGATCGGAACAGATGGATGATATATGACAGGTGCACACCTCTGAGTCTAACTCAATGCACGAGTCTTCCGGAAGTAGAGAGTCTAGTGTCTTTTGTGTGAGTTAATATATGTATGATATAAGATGGATTATGAAAGTTTGATTGAGATAGAAATTTAATTTATAAAAAATATATTATTTAAAACTCTCTAGCTTACCCTTCTTTTTGTATAGTGTTTGTTTTATTTTTATATGTGTGATGATAGTGTATTACACGTTAATAGAGAATTTGACAATTGGTATGAGTTCTCAATAAATTAATGGAGAAACTTTATTTTATTTTATTTTATTTATAATTTTATAAAAATATTTTTATTAAATCTTATGTGCAGAAATATATTTTGTAATAATAAAAATATATGGATTTTTATATTCAAATTTATTATATATTTTTATGTAATAAAATTTTTATTATATAAAAAATATGAGATATTAAAAAATATTATTAATATATTAAAAGTTTATTTAGTACATAAAGTAATTTATATCATTATTAATATATTAAAAATTTATTTAACATAAGAAGTAATTTATATGGTACAAGCAAAAATAACAGTCGTGAATGTAATACGTTCACACTCGTTACAATAATTTACAACCATTTTAATATCTGAAAATAATATTATTTTATTAAAATTTAATATTTTATTATAAAAAGCAAGTGAGATTTTGAAAGTATTTTATTATAAAAAGCAAGTATATTTACCTTACTAGGAAGCTTTCCTCTACTCCACAAATCAGAGGGTCCCCCCACATCATAACTTCAAAAAGCACCCTATTCTTGTCCTCTTCCACTGTCTCCCTGTAACAAGAAGGCTTTACCTGTCCTGTTTCAGACAACCAACATGACAGAGAGTGCCAGTAGAAATCTCCGGGAGGAACCGCTGCTGGTGGTGGAAGAGGTTGCAAAAGCTCCATTTTACGCGTCAGATTTAACAACATTAACATTAAAATATTCATGGCATGTATATCACTATTATTTTATACTTCATTAACTTTGTACTTATTTTCTATTATTTTAACTGAGTCAAAACAAAAGCAACCTTAGCTATGGTTCTTATCTTTTCACGCAAGTGAAATAAAAGCAAAAGGGTCAATTTGCTTTCTACCTTTGGTTATTTAATTGATTTGAAACAAAATTTGGCACTAATCTGCACTTGTTATCACTGGAGTTAAAACTAAAAAATGCACGTAATTTCCGGTGAAGTGATATCTTGTTTCATGATTTCCGAAAAAGTGAAGTAACATATCCTTTCACGTTTACAAATGGATTCAAATTTAACATCCACTTTATCTATAAAGTTGTTATTATTATTTTTTAATAATAAATAAATTCATATTTTAGTCAAATTATTTGACAAAAATAATATAAAAGTTGTTATATCCACAATTAAATTAAAATAGTAATTAATTCTCCATATATTTTATGAAAATTAATTTTAAAATAAATTTTACAAATTATTTGCAAAATTTTAAATTATAAAATTAAAATCAATGCGATCAAATTGTTAGTCAACATATTATTATTAAACATAATTTACATTAATTACAAATATATTACGGCATGTAATGTTGCCAAAATATCATTATCTGAGTATAAGATGTAATATGTTGAAACTCTTCACAATAATTTACAATCATTTTAATATCTAAAAATAATATTATTTTATTAATATTTAATATTTTACTATAAAAATTACTAAAATATTAATAATTTAAATTATTAAATTCTAAATTCTTATCTAATTAATATAAAATACTCTCATTGTCTGTAACAGTGGTGTTAAAATATATTTAGCCTTTTTCTTTCTCACAATCATATACTCCTCCCTCCTGGGAAGCTTTCCTCTACTCCACAAACAGAGGGTCCCCCCACATCATAACTTTCAAAAAGCACCCTGTTCTTGTCCTCTTCCAGTGTGTCCCTGTAACTACGAAGGCCCTTTACGTGTCCTGTTTCAGACAACCAACATGACGGAGAGTGCCGGTAGAAATCTCCGGGAGGAGCCGCTGCTGGAGGTGGAAGAGGTTGCAAAAGCTCCGTGGAGACTTAACGTGGAGGAGTTTCGTTTGCCAAACCAAACACGCCATCATCACCATCACGGTTCCTTCTCTTTCCGTGGCCTTCTTCGCAAACCCAGTGAGTTATTCTCTTGTCCCTTTTCTTCTGTTCAAACGTTTCGTATTCTTATGATGGTTCGTATTTGTGAGTTTAGGTGTGCAAACCCAGTGAGCCATTTGCCTCCTTTTCATCTTTATCATCCATTGAACGTCTAAAGTTTCTGTCTTGTGCAACAGTTGTGGTTGTTTAGAATGATTGCATGCTGAATTATGTGGGTCTAGGAACATGCAAGTGTTTTTGCCTTCAGTGACTCTTTTATAGTGTGCACTGTGTAAAAAGGGAGTTATTTTAACCCTTAAAAGGTAGAGTGTGTCCAAACCCAGTGATCGATTTGCCTCCTTTTCATCTTCATCATCCATTGAATGCCTAAAGTTTCTGTTTTGTGCAATATTTGTGGTTTCTTTTGAATGATTGCATGCTGAATTATGTGGGTCCAGGAACATGCAATTGTTTTTGCCTTCAGTGACTCTTTTATAGGGTGCACAGTTTAAAAGGTTGCGTCTGGAATTTTAGGAAACCTGTGTCAGTGTAATTATGTTTTTTCTTTTGTTTTTGGACCTTTTGATGGGTCTAGTTTTGTTTTGACTTTGCGAGGGATGATTGGTGTGTTGGTTTGTGCAAACCCAGTGTGCCTTTGCAACTCTTTCATGCCAAAAGTGGTAAAGTCTCTCTTTCGTGTGATGGGGACGTGTTTTGCTCTTCGTGGTGATGTTTTGAATTGTGTGAAAACTGAAGAAGTTGGAGAAGTGTTGTTATTAGTTTGTCTTATGTTTATTGTAGACCACGCTGGCTGATTTTGTTTTGAATCTGGATCATTGGTGTTTGTATTTGATTAATTATGTGGATTTGCTTACTTTCTAATAATTCCAATGCTATTTTGTGATTTAGGGAAGCAACGGAAGGTGGCAGAATATTACAAACAGCAGGAGAGCCTACTTGAAGGATTTACTGGGATGGAGACTATGACTGAAACGGGTGGTTTCCCGGGATCTCTCACTGAGGTTGATTGTTCTAAGACCATGGAGTTTTGACAATAATCTCAGCTAAAGTTTATGACTTTACTTTAAACTTGATCATTTCAAACATGTGCAGCAAAATTGTTTGGTTAAAAATAGTCTTAAAAAATAAACTTTAAACTTAACTCAATTTCATAAAATAGGCCTGTGAAATGAAATTTGCAATCACTTAATATAATTTGGTCATATCTCTAGTTTATGTGAGATTTTCAAAATTAGTTAATATTAAATCTATTTTCTAAGTTGGTATGGGAGTCTATCTTAACAAGTTTTGTTAAGACTATTGTATTACCTATTATCGGACTATTTATAAATATCTGATTTCATGATTAGAATATCCATTTCTCGACATAGAAGAGTGTGTTAGAGATTTCATATTGACTAATATATGACCAAAAGTTATAATATATAAATGAATGCACACCTTACTTTGTAAACCAGTCGAATTAGACCTTAAATTTAGATTTTAAGATATAAAAAGAGAACTCTACTAAATATGCATGCCAAATGTTTTATCAGGATGAAATGAAGCAATTAGCGAAGAGTGAGAGGATGGCTGTTCATGTGTCAAATGTATGTAATATGGTGCTGTTTGCTGCAAAGGTTTACGCCGCAATTGCAAGCAGATCATTAGCAGTCATTGCCTCAACCATGGATTCTCTCTTGGATCTCTTGTCAGGACTCATATTGTGGTTTACTGCTCATGCAATGAAAACCCCAAACCAATATCACTATCCAATTGGAAAGAAACGAATGCAGCCAGTGGTAAGACTAATTTAAACTGTTTTTCAGTAAATGCAACCTTTTTATATAGTGTCACAATGTCAAGATAGTGAGAATAGCAAAATTGGTTATATAAAGATAGTTTCAAAATAGTCATTGCGTGCTTTCTGAATGCAGTTACATGCTGATTCGGTTTCCTGTGCAGGGTATCATTGTTTTTGCATCAGTGATGGCAACCTTGGGGTTGCAGGTTTTGATTGAATCTGGCCGGGAACTTGTTTCCAAGGTAATTTAGATAAACTTTTGTTCTTGTTTGTTCCCATAATTATTATATCGACACAATTTTAATTTCTTATATTATTCCTTTTTCTTACAGTCTAAGCCTGAGATGGATCCAACAAAACTTCATTGGATGATTGGGATTATGGTGGGTGTGACTATAGTGAAGTTCATTCTCATGGTCTACTGCCGAAGATTTAAGAATGAAATCGTTAGAGCGTATGCACAAGATCACTTTTTTGATGTTATTACTAATTCTGTTGGATTAGCTGCTGCTGTTCTAGCTGTTAAGTTCTACTGGTGGATTGATCCAACAGGAGCCATAGTTGTGAGTTCATAACTGCATCCTAGTCCTTCTATTTAGTTTTCAGTTTTCATATGTGTTTTCACAATGTTTAGGCAAGGTGGCTTTTTATCTTAGTCTTATGTAAGGTGGCATTATATGTTCTTATAAGAGGTTTTCTAAACCAATTTGACCTTACTTTCTCTTCCTTTGCACTACTCTAATTTTCCCATTAGGTTTATATCTTCAACAATTATTTTTCACTTTGAGAGTTAAATATGTTTTTGTCCTACAAAGATAATGAATTCTTGTTTTAGTCCCTAAAAAATATAATAAACTCCTGGTGTGTGCCACGTGATTTTTGCTTGCTACATTGAGCCAACTGCGTGATTGAATTACTAATGATACCATGAATGTGTGCCAATGCAGATAGCATTGTATACAATAAATACATGGGCCAAGACTGTGATTGAGAATGTTGGTTCACTCATTGGAAGAACAGCACCACCTGATTTTCTGGCCAAGTTAACTTACCTCATATGGAATCACCATGAGCAGATCAAGCACATAGATACTGTTAAAGCATACACCTTAGGTGCAGATTACTTTGTGGAGGTCGACATTGTGTTGCCAGAAGATATGCTTCTCCACCAAGCACACAACATTGGTGAGACACTCCAAGAGAAGCTAGAGCAACTTCCAGAAGTTGAGAGGGCTTTTGTGCACATAGATTTTGAGTTCACTCACAGGCCAGAGCACAAGGCCATGGTGTGATGATATGTCACAGGACAATGCTAGCATAACTTAGTTTTGCTAATTCTCTTGGTTATTTTATTTGAGCCCAATAACGTAATGTTTCTTTCTGATGTTTAGTCCTACAGTTAGTTGACAAATAGCATTGTTATGTTTTGCATGGGACTATGATTGCATACTTAATGTTGCTTTTTCTTAGTTATTTTAAGCCAAATAGCATAAGATATTTATACTTGCTACCTCTAAGATACTTGCTATGTTATTCATTCATCTTTTAATCGCAACAATTCCTTGGGTGGGTGCAGAGGGTAGGGTGCTGGTGAATGTAAATGTTAAAATGTAAAGTACTTAAGTAATAGCCCCTTTACGGAGAATGATAATTTGATACTCAATTAGAGGACGAGATATTTGAAAAAAAAAAAAAAAGAAAAAAAGTGGTAAATGTAATCAGTGATTTGATGAGAAACGAAGTTATGAATGTAAATGTGTAAAATTATGCTTTAATTTAAATTAGCTATAGAGAAATTTTGTTTCCTATTTTCATAGTTGTTCACTTTACCGCAATTTAATACAAAGAATATTGAATATTGCATCCAAATTCAAATTATACGTGGAAGGAGGTGCCCTTTTGATAACATGTAAACGTGTATGTATGATTTATGATGCCATGATAGAATGTAAACAGTATCTATTAAGAAATTTGATAAAAAAAAAAGTTGAAACTCACTCGCTCTTAATTATCTCAAAAACAAAGTATATTTTTTCTTTCATAAATTAGATAATGTTAATATACTTGTATATATTTAACAAATATCAAATGGATTTTAAAAATATAAAGACCAGTATACTTGTGTCTTCTCCTTCTGAGTGATTTAAGAATAGTGGACTATCATACAATCTAGCAGTCTAAGTATACTCTAAGATAGAAGTTGTTATCGCAACAACTGTTTATTTTGCTATAGTTGAAAATTCTTTACCAAAAGGATCAGAACCCCAAAATGAGGAAGGACGAATCCCCTTCAGTTAGAACAGGCAAAAAATCTTTAAGATAATTCATAAGAAATAGTCAAACGCTTCATCGTCTATTAGGGTTAGGGTATGTTCATTACCATAGACGATAATAGTACGGAGTCAAAAATTTTAGGGTATGTTTAAATGAATGGATGAATTTAAGGGAATAGATTTGAGATGAAAGTGTGTGGAAAGTTTGGTTATTTGGATTAAAAAAAATATAATAAGATTTGAGTAAAAAGTTTATAAAAGTTTGTGACTGACGTGATATATGTAATTGATAAAATAATTTTTTAGTACATGAAATTGTAGTTTAAATTAATTTAAAATTAAAAATAATTGATTTGTTGTTTGTGATTAATAAATTATTATTATTTTTCTTGATAAAGTTATAAGATTATTAATTATTTAAAAATAAAAATTAACTTAATAATAATAATATTATTATTATTATTTTATAAAATTTATTTCCAGTAATATTACAATTTCCATTAATATTTTTTTATTCATATTATTATTTTATAATTTGATTAAATTTATTATTATTTTAGTAATTATTAATATTATTATGATATATTATATAATTAAATTATTATTTACAAAATTTATTTTAATTATTATTATAATTTTATTATTATTACTTTTTTATTATTATTTTTATAATCTTATTAAAAACTGATATTATTAATAATTATTATTATATTATATAATTAATTATATTTATTTTATTATTATATAAATATTAATAATAATGAAATAAAGTACGTAAGTAAAATGTTTGAAAAAAGCAAACCCTTCCCCTTCCATCTAAATCTTTGTTGTTTGTGAAGAAAGTTTACAAAAAAAATTTATCTTTTTTTTTTATTTTTTAACTATATTTTTATTTTCGATTTTATAACTTTCTACTCTGTTGGTCCGTCGCAGTAAATCCCCGCCCGGATCTAAACAGACCGTTAGTCTTTGCATCTTTACAAAAACATAAACATCCTCAAGTATAAGAGTAATTCCCACCCTTAGAGGTAACTCCCCCCTTGACTCAATCGTTTCTCTTTCTGAACCTTCTTCTCATCTTTCGCAATTTGAACCTTCTACCCAACTTGAACCTTAAACGCCACTAGAGTTTAAATTTCATCATTCAAACTCCATCACCACTAAACTACTCACTCAATCCCTAGATGACCCACCCCTTTAAACATCATTAGATCCTAACCTTTTAAAAGGCTTAGACAAAATTTTCTCCACACCAAACACTCCAAAACCACCTGGATCCCCCCAAACCAATGAGTACAAATCCTTTCCATCAAACCTTGTATAGAGAAAAACAAACCATCTCAATGGAGGACCATATGAACCAACTTATACTCTGCCATTGAGTAAGAAGAAGTCGAAAAGAAAAAGATTCTTATTCTTTAGAGTCTTTAATATATAGATTTGAATTTGTAAATAGAAGAATCATAAGTGGGCTACAATTGGGCCTTAATTAAGGTTTTGATTGGGTGGTCAAACTCCTAATTGAAGGTCAACACTTGGCCCATCCAAAATTAGTGATGGAGGACCATCACCAACACTCCATACAAGAACAAAGAGGGCCTCTAATAAGACATTTGGGTCCAAGTTGGAGTTTGGGCCTAATTAGGCTTGAATGGGCCTCTAATAAGACATTTGGGTCTAGAAATATTAAAGCATTAAGATTACAAACCTCTAGTAGCTTGCCATGCAAGCTATGGGCCACCACTTAACATGCTTCTTATGCCACCTTGCACATAACAATGGAGAGTATCCTCTCCATTCCTAACTTAATACTTCTCATTTATTTTGAGAAACTTGCAAGACATATTAGGGTTAGCTTAAGGTTTTATTACTCTCAAAAGAGAAGAAGCATTAATCTTAGGACATTCATATAGAGGAGTTAGGGATTGATTGAGAAAATCAAAATCCTAATTCAAAAGGTCAACACACTAACTACAAGCTCACACTATATGACCATGCAAAGAATCATCCAAAAGGTGCATTTTTAAAGGCTTAAGAAAAACTTGAATTGCTTGATGTGGGACTTCCTTGAAGAGTTCATTGATTTTGCTTCATAAGTGCAATTACACTTTTGCCTTGTAAATTATGAAGTGCAAGAGGGCTTCAACATCTATATATAGAGTCTCTTGCCTCTTATAGAATTTCATTTGAAATTGAATTGGAATTGAGTGCATTTTATGCATTCTTCTAGATCTTTTAAAGTTTCTAAATGAGAGTATTCTCTTAAGGATCTTCTCCAAGGCACCTTTCTTGGAAGAGAAACCCTAATTCTAAGTTTCCTTTGAGAAACTTGGAAAAACTTCAAGTGTTGTTTTGAGTCTTCTATTGCTCCAAGGATGCTTCCCTCATTTTTGCATCTAGAGCGGGCTTGGAGATCTTCAAGAGTTAAGTTCTTTCTTGGTTTGTTTTCTTGTCTTATTCTTAATTTTCTTTTGTGTTTAGGATAATTTACATTCCTTTTAATACATGTTAATTTTGTTGCTTAGTTGATTCAATTCCTTCTTCAAATTTTCTTAAACAAATGCTATGTTCTAGGATTCTATATTTATAATCTAGTTTTATGATATAGTGATTTCTATTTCTTTTATGTCTCACTTAGCTTTGAATTTATGAATTCTCCATATTTGTTTATTTATTTTTGTTTAGTTACCTTCTTGTTCATCAATTCATTAGAAATATACCTAAAATCGTGAATTTTTAATTTTTATAAGTTGAAAAACATGTTAGTCGAATACATTACTATTAGTTTTTCTTATTCCTTTTGATTTCTTCTTTGCTTTCAGTTTCAAGAAAAGTTCTGAAAAATTTTCTTGAACATATAAACATTGAGGGCTGAAAGTTCCTTCAACTATTTCTTTCAAAATTTAAGTTGAATTTCTTGATTGAACATGACTTTTACATTGCTAGTAGAATTGGAGTAGAAATTGAACATAGTTGTGAATTGTTGAAAAAAACTGAGTGTATACAAAATATGAAATGTATGGTCTTACGCATGGAAAAACCAAAAATATATAAGCACCAAGAATAATGAAAGAGCATGGGTTGAATCATATATAAGAAAAAATAAAAAAATTATAGGATAATTGACAACTTATTTACACTTTTAGATACACGTTCTTATATTTTTAGTTGATTACATCACTTGATTTACGTGTTAATCTTGGGTGAATTTTTCCAATTCTTTTCTTTTAAATTACATACATACATAATTTGGTTTAATTTTTTGTTTGCGTACTCAAATTTCTAGACCTCTTCCTTAGGATTTATTTTCAGTTCCTTCTATTGAAATTTTCTTTATTTTTTGTTTAACTTCTTTGGAATTCTTTGATTTTTGTCATTTATAATCTTTCAATTGAATGTTGTCCTCTTCAAATTACAACCATTACAACTTAAGATGGATTGATTTTGCCCCAATCCTTCCCAACAACATTAGAGATACATCAAAAGGACTAAAAATGCTTAAGTGAAAAATTTTGTGACTCATGACACTAAAGAGGACTATTCTTAACAAACACATAAAATAACTTATAAGATCAAAACACTCAAGATGGATTGACTTTACCACCAAATCTTCCTAACATAATTGGGGTAATTGGGGTTTGGGTACATTTTAAGTTGTTTACCATGAAGAGGCTTAATAAGATTCAAATGCAAAATTATTATGACTTATGGCACAAAACTGACTAACCCTAACAAGATAAAGATAAAGAATGACTTATTGTGTCAATCCACTCAAGTTTGATTAGTTTTATTCCTAAAATATTTTTAACATAATTGAAGATCCATTTTAAGTAATTTATCATTAAAATGATAAAAAAAATTTGCTAAAGCAAATTTTTTAAACTTACTGCACAAAAATGAACAAGTAGTGAAAAGCAAAAAAAATGACTCAATTGAATCAACCAGCACCAAAATAGATAAACACCAAGAATGACTGGTTGAATCAACTAACTGATGTATTAGTTTGACCCTAAACCTTCCCTCATTATTACTTATCTTTTATTATTTAATTATGGCAAATCTATCTATCCTATATTCCAATAAAAACTAATAAATTCTGATTTCACTGATTCTGATCTTTTTTTTTTTACCTCCAAAATACTTGATCCTATCTTTAAAATCAAGATTTATATCAGTATATTTATCCTAAGTATTATTAAATATGCAAATTTGGTATTGATGATACTCTGATATTTTTAATTAATGTTGACAACATGCAATCATCCTACACAAATACTTACATATGTACATATGGTCAACATTAAATAATTAACATGTCAACCTTGTTGTTCAAGAATAACATGCCAACCCTCTTTATTTCAAGACTGTTAGAACTAAATTAACATATTTATTAAATGTTTGAAAAAAAACACTGAAAATTTTTACATGTATAATTTTGAATGCAAACCAATTTTGAAGATTTAGAATGCAATTTGATTTTACCTTTTGAATTGCGAATCTGCTATGTAACTTTTTAACCAATTATAAAAGGTGAAGATGGCAAGAATAAGTTGGTTGAGTGCAGCAAGTAATTTTGTAGCGACTGTACGGGCCGCAAAGAAGAGGGCCTATTGTATTTCATGGGCCATGCCGCCCAAAATATTGAAATGACCCATAATGTACACACCAGAAATTAGGTTTCGCCGTTCCACTCCACTCCTTCGCTTTCTATCGCTTCCTATTTAATCCCTCCGCTCTCACCCTTTCTGCAACACTCTAAATCACCGCTTACAGTTTTTTCTCATATTCGTATTTTGAAGATCCATCTTTTTTCCTTTCATCTTATTATTTTCTCGTTCCTAGTTTTCATTATTATCTTCTTCATCGGTGTGTTTAGGCAGTGATGACTAATTTATATACCATCAAACTGTGAAAGCTTATTCGAGCTTGTTGATGCCATCTATCTTCTCTGAGCCTTTTCTTATTTCAATTTTTGTTGTTTTCAATCTTTGATTTTGCTGCTTTGTTTGTTTCTTTTGGATTGAATTTTTGGAGGATAACGGAAAAAGGCAACAAATTAGAGTCTCTGATTCGCCTAATCCATGACGCTATCAGTGCTGTACGTTGCCGACAACAATTTGGAGCTAATATTCTGGCATTGGCCATTAATTCTTTCATAGGCTTGTGCATTCTGATGTTCCTATATTTCAATTTTCTTTTTTCTCAGTATCCTTAGGGTTTGTTCTTAGTATCCTTTTTATGGTTTGTTGAAATCTCTAGTTTTTATTTTACTTTTTAATCTTTGATTGATTAAGAATTCAATTTGTGTTTGTGCTTTTTAAAAATGAATTTCTATTTAAACAAACATTGTAACTTTTACTCATTTTGAAATTTAGATTTCAATTCTCAGCTACTGAGATTTTTGGTTTTTTTTTTGAATTTTTTTTAGAAGTATATATTATAGAGATTTTAGAAATTTATAATAGAAATATAATTTATAATTATAAAATTTTAATTTAATTACTTTTGTAATCATCTATGATAATTTGTTTTTATGGTAAGAATTTTTTTTGTAAAAAGTCTTAAGATTTATAGTAATACAATTGAAATCATTTTAAAAATTATTTGGTTATAAACTTAGTTATAAAAATTGAAAAATGATTCATAATTAATAATGATAGTTTTAAAATTAAATTTTATAATTGTTTATTTTAATACAAAATTTATTTTATAAATTTATTGATTTATAATAATAAACTATGTATTAATATTTAAAAATAATTTAGAGAGTAGAGTACATTTTCTTGATATTTAATAAAAATATTTAATTTAGTCACATGAAATAATAATGATATAAATTTTATATATTTTGTTTATCTTTCATCAAGTTTTTGTACAAATTATTATAATAATAATAAATTTTATTCTCAATTATATTATAAAATCAAATTTGGAACTATATTTAACGTCTTTCTAGTTTTATTTTCACTTAAAGCTTTTTTTTTTAATCTCCGTTAAATTAAATTTAATTTCAACATCTTTTAATCACTTATTTAATTTTCTATTTTTTGTAATTTTTATATTAAAAAATTTTTCCTATCTAGTTTTAAATAAATTGTAAAACATCTTAATTATTTGTTGATTTTGAACTAGCACAATAGTATTTAATTTCTCCTAATGGGATTTCAAAAATAATGACAAATAATTTTTTATCTTCTGTCTACCAAATATTTCTGTCAACCACATCGGACCTAAGGTTTAAAATATTTAAGGAAAATGTAAAATGATTGAACAAAATAATATTTCTGTCTACCACATCGGACCTAAGGTTTAAAATATTTAAGGAAAATGGTAAAATGATTGAACAAAATTTATCCAGAGAAAATAATAAAATGATCGGAAGAATTTAGTTAAAAAAAAATAAATTGAAATTGAAATAACTTATTCTCCTACTCAATATTCTAAATAAAAAAAATTGAAATAACTTACTCTCCTACTCAATATTCTAAATAAAAGAAATTGAAATAACTTACTCTCTTCCTCAATATTCTAAATAAAAAAAATTGAAATTGTAATGGTCCATTCCTTTTCAAAAGTGAAAATTGGAAAGACATGATTGTGCTTCCATGGAGTGACTCTTTTTTTTTAAACCTCAGATCAAAGAATTAATGAAAACAAAATGCTTGGTTCGACAAAATGCTGGGTTGTAGGTTCAAATCTTACCGTAGTCTTGTTAGCATGATAATTATATTGAAATAATTAAACATTCAAAAAAAGAAAGTCTGAATTTTATCTTTATGGATTAAGATTAAAACTAAATAAATAAGAAATCCAAAAAAAAGACATGAAAGAATCAAAGATCCAAGAGTTGTAAGGTATTGTAAATATGCAATTACAGATAAGAAATTGCTTTTAAGTTATTCAAGCATTTGGTTTAACATGAGATGGATGTAGTAGGTCAACTATTAGTATAAAACAAATCTCACAAAAGATGATAAAGACATGTTGTGTGAAAGATTCATAGTATATGTTCAATATTTTTAAATATTTATTTTGTGTAGAGAATATTTTTTATAATTTCTAAGTCTTTTTAGAAGGTATAGTAACAACTTTAAAATGATTTATAATTATTATTTGCTTTTATCTTTCAAATATAAAAGTTTATTTGAAGAAAAAAAATTGATGACCACAATAATAATAATAATGAAAAAGTTCTTAATTCTTATAATCTTAAATCATCATTAATCTCTATTATGTGAGAAAAGAATATTGTTTGTGAGTTAACTTTCTTTTAGTGGATGAATCTTATCATATTTCATGTTTTGCTATATATTAGAATTGTTTGATTAGGAGTATCCAAGTGCCTAAATAATACTTAAATTTTAGCTTAATTGTCTACTTTAATGAAATATGATCGTGTTGATCAAATAAAATTATTGAACATGTAACTCCAATAAAAATTATTAGACAAGAAACACTATAACAAGAATTTAAGAAAAGTAACTAACAAATTTTGAAACAAGAATGTTTTTTCTTGAAAAGTGAAATTTTACATAAAACACAATAATGATAATACCAATGCTCAAAATAAAATATAATTACTTGCATCATTTTTCAAATTGTTACACCTAATTGCAATGCTAAATGGAGTAAATTTATCAAATTGATGTAATTGTTATCTGAAAATTTCAAAATAGTGCATTTTTTTATTTATTTCTGGATATGGATAAATTATGCATAGTAGACACGATATTATTATGAAGAAATCGTGGTCCTATTGCACAAATTAATTTAAGATTAAAATGAAATTGCTAATTAATGAGTTAATTAAAATCGTAAGAATATTACACGATTTGTAGTGTGGTTAATATTCTCCATCCATTCCTCTTTTGTTTATCTCAGGTGTGGTGTATTGTTAATGTGCAACTAAAATAAATATACAATTACAAAGTCATTTTATTTATTCATAAATATGTAATGGTTGAAATTAATTCTGATTAAGTAATTGAAATAAATATAAAGTTAATTTGAATAGAATAATGGTTACACGCTGGAAAGAAAGGTTACCTGAATTTAGTTTCTAATATTAAAATACATTTAGTTACTAATAGATATAATTTAAAAACTAACAATAAATTTATTTAAAAATTATATAATATTTTTAAATTTTTCATTCTAAATTTATTGCTAAATCTTAATTTTATTTTAAATTATTTCTATATTGGTAACTAAATTCAAATATCCAACTTACACTTAATTTTGCTCAATATATTTTATTACTAAATTTTAATTTAATTTAATTTTTCTTTTCAACATCAAACTTACTCTTAATTTAATTTAATATATAAATCTCATACTAACATCATTATTTATTTTAATTTAAACAATAATCCCGTCAACCTTTTTATTTTAAAATTTAACTTCACATTTATTTCAATTACTTAATCATAATTAATTTCAACCATTACATATTTATCAATAAATAAAATGACTTTGTAACTTTCTATTTATTTTAGTTGCATAGTAGCAACGCACCACACATAAAACAAAAAGCAAAAGAGAAATGGGTGGAGAATATTAATCACCCTAAAATCGTGAAATATTTTCACGATTTTAATTAACTCATTAATTGAAATCATGATACTAAAATTGTGTTATTTTTCATGATTTTATTTAATATTAAATTAAATCGTGCAATAGGGTCACAATTTCTTCACAATCTTCACAATGATACCGTGTCTTCTATACACGATTTACCCATATTAGGAAATAAACAAAAAAATACACTATTTTAGAAATTTCAAATAAAAATTACACTAGTTTGGAAAATTTGCTACTAAATGGAATTGACAACATTGTCTTTTTGGGTGATTAATGCAGTGGCTATGCAAGCTTATTCAAAACCAAATGGAAACAAATCCATAACAATGAAATTAATTCTTACCCTACGATACAATCAAATTCTATTGAATTGGAAAATTGATTCCATTGATAATTCAATTCTTTGCTTAAAAACTCTACCAAAGTGTTAATTGTCTCATGTAATCAAGATTTCACTTGCTGTTAACATAACAAACAAAATCTAAGATAAATTTCAATTCCACTTAACAATATACTATGATCTCAATTTGAATTGAATATTTTTAAATCAAAACATTGATTAAATCAATATAAAAAAGGAATATAATTCCAATAAACAACCATTGTTTCATTGAATTGTATACTACTTCAACTCCTTAGACCAAATTTACCTAAAAATTGCTATCACTTTTAGTTCATGTGAGGGTAAACACTTTATGTTTGATGAATCGTGTCTACCAATCTGATTTCAATGTTTCTTGATTTGCAGATTCTTATGGTCATCAAAATCACTAATTCAATTTGTACTAACTGCTAGTGCACCCGAGCTAATGATTGGATTAATTTTAATTTATCTCCTTGTTAAGAATTTTCTAGTTCTAGAAATCAAGCATTAACAAGAAGGAGATAGAGGAAAAAGGGAACCATTATGAAAGAAAAGTTCTAAACATTCGTATTGAGATTTCTCAAGAATTATAGATGTTGATTATAAGGTATGAATTGGATGAGGATCAATTAGCTAACTTGCTACTTTTAGCTAAATAATTTAACCTCACTAACTTATTTTTCCAACAACCTAACAGAATGACATAACCCCACCAATATACATGTTTAATTCATATTAATACACCTCCCTTAAAAGCATTCTTAGCCTAAAGGATGGAATAAAGGGTATTTTTGTCTCAAGTAATAGAACTCCCATGTTGTATCCTTTAGAAGTTGATGTTTCCACTTGACCAAGACTTTAGTGGCTACAACTCCTTTCTTTTTTACAATCATTATATCTAAAATGGCCCTAGGTTCCCTTTTAGAAAGTGTCATCTCAGGTTAATAGGGTAAATTGGTTGAAGTTACTACATCTCCAACATGTTTTTTAAGTTGTATACATGATAAACCATATCACCAATCAGATACTTCTTGTTTGATCTACGCTGTCAGCTAGTTGCTTCATCCTTTCCTAAGCTCTCTTCTAATGAAACTTGATCACTATTAAAATTTCTTTCCTTTTTCTAAGACTTTTATCCACTAGTTCCTCCTTGGATTCCCATACAAAGTAAGACAAATGTGAAAGAGGGGGTTGCCCAGTGCGATAGTACAATATTGAAAAGGATGTTGTGGATCACCATTCTTAATGCCATCAGGTTGGAACTTTTCAGAAAACTCCTTACTGTAGTTCTAGAGGCAAGTCGTGACGTACCATATAAAAATGTATCCACTTCTTTAATGGACAGGTCATCAACCCATTGGTTTAAGAATGATAGACCTTCCTCCTCCAGACTTTCTATTTTGGCGATGTTGGCCTTTACTTTTTTCTCGATAACTTCTCTCTCGAAGTCGTCGTCAACTAGCTAAGTATTTGTCAAAAATTAACTATAAGCATCATGGTTCCAGGGGTTCCTTAGGACAAGGAACTTATCCCAACATACTAGACCGAACACTCTATCTAGATAGTAGCTAGCATGTTCCTGATTGGAAAAGCTCAGAAATCTTCCTGGTATGAATTGGAGTTAGAGAAACATTAACATTACTTCAGTGAAGGTGGAGATAGATGTTGTCTTCTGGGTAGTGTTCTTGGGAGCCATTGAGATATTGCAAAGAAGTTTTGAATGAGGAAAAGCATAAAAGAATTAAAAGATTCAAACTTTCTTTCAAGAGTGTGAGTGTGCAGAGAAAAGCTTGAGTGTCACATTAAGTTATTCTTGAAGAAGAGTTTGAAACCAAAGTAAAGTTACGTTTCTTTTGGCAATGTGGATGAATACGTGGCAACATCTAACATTGATTGTGAGTGATGGTTGTACTGTGTTGAGTGTTAGCCTATTTTGTTATGGTGGCAAATGCACAAGTCACAATATAACAAGTAATAAAATTATCGTTCTTCTCAAAGGATTTGTGTAATATAAAACAATAACTATAATTATAATAAGTTCAGATTTAGGAATAGTTTCTTAAATTGATGATAGATGCAAATATTAAAAACCACTAAAAGAATTATTTACTTTTATTAACACTTGAATGCAAAAAAAAAGTATTATTGATAATATGATCAACATGTCAGGGTTAATTCTCTCCAATATTCACTCTCACTTAATAAAAATGTTTTCTTTCTTGCCTATTATTAATTAATGCATGTTAAAAATGTCACAGGATTCAATATTTGATGAAGTCAAGCAATGGAACAAAAGCAAAGCAAAGCACGGAAGTGGAAGATGAAGACTTAGCCGTTGCCTTAGTGGGTGTGAGTGAGTGTGGTTGAAGGTAAAGGTGAACCTATGCACAACTGAAAAGAAAATCCATGGCACAGTTAAAACATACTTAAAATCAAAGTCATAAAACTGAGCAAAAATTTTTGAGAAAAAATCATTTGAAAATTCAGTTTTTAACAAAAAATAAATCGATTACACTTTCATGAAATTGATTCATTCACACACTGCAACTTAACTGCGTTAACTATTTTTTAGAAATAGTTTGAATATTTTTTTGTTTTAAATACCTGGGCTTTCAAAGTGCGAAAGAGTATACAGAGAAGAGAACAATGAAAATATTGAGTGAGAAAAACAAAGTTGTTTGGTTTTCAAAAGATCAAAGAATTATTCTTGAAGAAATTAAAAGTCTTGAATCTTTGTTGTGCCATTGGTGTTCTTCAAAGCTTTGTGGAGGCTCATCTTCACTGAATATAAGGGAGTTTATGCAACTCAATTCTTGAACTTGTGTGATTCAAGTATTACGTTTTTTATTTGTATAATTGTAATCTTTGATTCAAATTGGATATTGGTGATGCTATAGGGTTTAAATTGGTGGTGGTAAGGTTGTAAGAAAGACTGGATGTGACCCTTGAGAAAGGGCGAACCAGTATAATTGTTTTGTGTGTTCTTCTCTTACTATTCTCTCTGCATTAGATTCTGTACAGTGCCTTTAACTCAATTCTGCATTGCTAAATTCGCTAAGTTGTGATTTTGTGATTCTGCATTTGGAAAACTAGTTGCTAATTGATTGTTCAAATTGTTTTGTATAAATTTTCTTGAATCTAGAAAATTGTTCTGATTCAAGTGCTAATTTCAATTCTGGTTTTTCCAGAGTTTATTAAATTGTTTTATCAAAATTGCACAGATTAATTATGTTGTTTAAAGATTTATTCTATTGCTTTTGCATAGCATTACAATTTTAAATCTTTGTATATAATCTTTGCCTAATTCACATGTGTTTCTTTCTATGTAATCACTTTTTCAATGTTGTTATTTTCAATTCAATTTTGGTTTGATTCGTTTAACATTTGAATAGCATTGTGATCTATGTGTTTCTTTGCATATTTGGCAAGTGATTCTTGGTTAGCATATATTGAATTTCAATTTGATTTCGTAACTGCATCTGGAGGTTATACCTATTGTGTTCTAGTTTTTCATATCATCTGTGTGCTAGAATCAAAACTGGTTTTACAGTAAAACAATTCAAATTGAATAAACTACTGGATTGTTTATTGTATTCTCTGTGAGTGTCTAAATAGTCATTTGCCTTGTTTTGATTTTTCAATTGAATTTTGTTTTTCGTATTCTGATTAATTGAATTGAACATTGCTTATTTCTATAACTGTGTTTTGATTATGCATTGACTGTACTAGATCTCTTTGTTTGAAAAAATATTTTTCTTGAAACTGTCATATTTTAAATCGATTTATTCGTGTTTAAATCGATTGATTTTCTGTGCTACACCTTAAATCATTGATTCTTGAGATTCTTGAAAACTCTCATTTTGGTTAAAATGTTTTCCTAGCTTTCTAAACTCAGAAATTTTGTAAAGTTCAATTCACCCACCTCTTAAACTCAGCCTAAAAGTATTTTCAATGGCAACTCACAAAATTACTCACCTTCAATTCCTCAGTAAACGAAATCAAAGATTATGTAGTAATCGTCAATTCCTTGATCAATTAGTAAATGCATCTTGTCTTCTCACAAGGGTCTTAAGATGATGATTGAATCATACTATATTCTTAGACACAAGCTTTTATTTGGCAATTAAATTCATATCTAGAATTGAGAGATATTTTCCAATACTCTCAAGAATCAATAATCTAGTTATGAATAAACACCACATGCACTATGTATAGAATTATAAAATATTGATATAATGAAAGGAAAGACAAATATTAAAATAGAAATGATTTTATGAGAGTTGAGAAAGGTTTAACCACACCCCAAAAATAGAGAATGTAGTTCCTTATAGACACGAGGATACCAAACCTTTCAATAGAGTAGTGGAATAAGAAAATAAATCTACATGAAATCCTAAGACTGCTTTCCAAGAGTGAATTTCGAGCTCTAATAGCCTAAAATGCTTAACCATAATATGCGCAACAATTAAATAAACTTGCATTTTCGACTCTCGTGCTTGACCCAGGTTAGTTGTGATGGACACCACTGAATTTTGGTATTGTTTTAGTTATGGGCCCAACTTGCTCGGGCCCATATGATGTGTGCTAGGTGCATTTCTCTGGAATTACTCTCAGGTCCTCTTGGGTCGGACTCATGTTTTCTGCACCGAACATGACTTCTTTTACTTCAATCTTCTCTTTTTTTTTATCACTCTTTTAAGTCTTTCATCCTCCATCTTCTAATCCATTATTTTTCTACTAAAAGTTAACCTAAAATACATGAAATTAGCAATTAAATCCTTTTTCTAACTCTAATAATTAATTATTAACAAAATTAAAATAAAATTGATAATTAGGCATATTTTAAGTGTGAAGAGAGTAAATTTTAGTTATAAAATAGGTCAATAATAACATATAAATTAACTCTATCATTGAGTCACTTTGATGGTGGTGCACATTAAAGGGTTTTCATTAACAATTAGTACCCTTTAATGCGTTTAATATATACTAATGATTACTCATTAATACGATGTTGCAAGTTTAGACAATTATAATTTCATTTGTTGCCTTTTCTTTGTCTAACCTGGATCTCCTTTAGATCCTTAGACCTCTTTCATCTGAGCTAGATCTATTCAGATCTTGATTTTGATTGAAGACCTTGATTAGACAAAGTTGTCATCATATGGTGCATATGATCCTTGAAAAATTCCTTATACACTCTTAGAATTCCAAAAGATACCTTCCATATGAGCTCTTTTAGATCATAAGCCTATGTCATAGACGTTATTTAGGCTTTGATTCCCTTGACATGTTGTTGAATAGTTTCGGGTTGATACGAGCTTTTAGAGTAGCTTTGTCCAAGGGCCACTATTTTGTTTAGAAGATGCATTATTCTTCCAAGCATATTCTCCATATTATCACCATCCATCATGGTAAGGAACTCATGTTGATATGTGATGATTTAAGTTCTTTTCTACCAAAAGTCTTCATTCCCCTGATAGTTGATCTTCAAAAAGTCCGATAACTCCATGGCTTATTTCAATCTAACTTTCTTCTTATCTTCATTTTGTCTTTTCACTATGATTATTCCTCTCTTTAAAATACTGGACAGTTTGTAGTAAATGCTCCCTCATCTATCATTTGTTGTTCCATGCTTGTCGTGTTGGATCTTATCCTCTAAATTTTATTAGGTGATCAACCCTTTAGAAGGTTGCTCTGATACCAACTATGAAAATTAGGAAAAACACATGAAGGGAGGGTTGAATTGTGATTTAATATTCTTTAAAAAAAATTTGTAAATATTGCCTGATGATGGTTATTCAGACGATAGTTTTAAATAAAAAGCAATCTATTAATGACTCATTTTTAAGTCCATATTTCTTTTGATAGAATGCATCATATGAAACTTCAAGCTTCTAACAAATTTACTTAAGCAAATCAGTTTTCAAACTTAGTTTTAACATATATTATCCCTTTTGAATTAGGAGAGATGATACTAACATGCAAAGTAGATGAAATAAGGAGAGAGAATAAATACACACTATATTTTATACTAATTCATTTGAAACATCTTACTATATGTAGTTCTCATTTAACAAATTAAGTTCTTGACTAAGCCCTTGAGTATTAGACAAATTAGTGTTGTGAAGTACAATTAAGTATTCTTTGCGATCGTGGTCACTACTAAGTAAGCCTTTAGCATTCTTTGGGATCGTAGTCACTCCTGGATAACCCCTTGAGTATTCTTTGGGATCATAGTCACTTTTGGCTAACCTCTTGAGTATTCTTTCAATAAGCCACTCTCAAATCAATTCAAGTATTATTTCAATACATTACTCTTGTCTCAATCCAGGTTTTTTTTTTTTTTTTTTTTTTTACAAGTCACTCCTGGTTAACATAAAACATTATGTGAGGTATGATAAACAAATAATTTGGTTTTGCCTGTTAAGGAGGGATTGGTTCTTTTGATGATTACACAATTTAAGAGTTCTCTCTTAGTTTGCTAGATGAACACTCATAGTGTTCTTTATAAAGCTTTTGAGGCACAAAAAACCCGGTTAGTGTTTCAAAATAGTACTGCTGGCATAGTTGCTAATGAAAATATTTGATGAATCCAACAAGTGATGAAGACATATGAAGATTTGTATTTGAGTTTAATATGTTTTTTTTTTGTTGCTCTAGTGCAATATGTCTAATATACACAATTGATCTAAGTGGAGTTTTGATTAAAATCTATTTTCAAAAAGAGATTTAAGAAAAACTTTTGTTAGCACCAGTGGACTGCTGCAGTGATTTGATGAATTCAACCAAGTGAAGATGCTCTAGATCATGTGAAGGATGGATGAAGATTTCTTGAAGTTTGAAGACTTGAGTCTAGGATCTAGAAATGTG
>Ga0209700_103357_pt1 | contig 30880 bp, 11 predicted proteins | sample SiratroredBW_FD_187528 | JGI IMG/M metagenome (GOLD analysis project Ga0209700, IMG submission 187528) | Root nodule microbial communities of legume samples collected from California, USA - Siratro red BW (SPAdes) (version 2) | ecosystem: Host-associated > Plants > Roots > Nodule | place: USA...
AGTACTACTATGTCTGGCTAAATCTCTATTCATGTCTTAATAGATGCCGTAATTATTTTATATAGTATATGCGAATATGATTTAAACTTGTTGATTTTATGCTAAGATTAAAATTAAAAGAAAATAATGCGAATATGATTTAAACTTGTTGATTTTATGCTAAGATTAAAATTAAAAGAAAATAAAGCTTTCGTTGAGGCATGGTGAATTGACCAGAAACAGGCCAAAGTAAGACCCTAAGGATGGGCAGTCGTAAGTCCTGAAAGAGGTCTTCTTAATATCCAAGAAGACGAAAGTTAAAGAACTTCTAATTTTAAAGTTAACATAAAACCTTCAAGTTATCATATTCTAAACTATACTATATAGAATAATTCATTGTGTATTCTATTAAGACATGTTTCCAGTGAATTTTGCTTAGCTTCCTCTCCCGCTTTATCTGCTAATATTTTCATTTTGCTTATTTATCTTTTCCACTTTACTTTATATCTCTCTCGCTTATATTTTGTTTAAATTTATACTTGCTTATATCTTGTGTAAATTTATAAAATTTTGTAAAATTATAAATTCCTAACTAGGAGGCTCTGTCACCTTTATTGGAACTTATAATTTTATCTTTTATATAAAATTCTAACTAGGAGGCTCTGCCACCTTTACTGAATTTTATATCAACATATAATTGGTAAAACCCTGTTGGTGGTGGAAGTCACAGTCTTGACTGAACTCTGGACATTCAAAGCCTTTGGGAACAACTCTATGAGAGTTTCCAATTTTTCCATTGATGAAGCATTTTTGTTTTTTTGACTTTATTTTATCATTATCCTTACTCTGTCAAGAAAATAAATTGAACATTTTGGACTTTAAACAGGTCAATAAGTGATAATTTTTTTCAAAAAGAAATTCAAAGTAAGTAGTAATTTAGAACTAAAAAAAATTATTTTAGTCGGGTAAATAGTGTGAATTAAATCGTGTGAAGTACTTCACACTTCTCTCGCTGCAAAACTGGTTCTCAAAGACACTGTGTTCTAACGAAATTCTCTCTTTTAATTTCAAAACTTTTTTCTATATCTACACAATATTACTTTTATATGTATTGTTATTACAACACTCATTATATTTTTAAATATTTTCTTTTAATCATGATACTATTATAATTGATTTTCAATAATACGGTCTAGATTCGTATCATCCAGTTGAAACCGTAGGTATTAAAAAAATTAGTTGACAACTGATTATAATATAAATTAACAAAGCAAATTTAAAATATTACATTATTATACTATTATAATAAAATTATGAAATAGTTATATAAAATAAGAGTTGTCAAAATATTATTATTTTTTCAGAAGTACTTATATATTAATTATCAACTAAAATTAACTCTACAATATTAATAACTCTAAGGAAAAAGAGCGAAAAAAATCTTTGAATATGCGTTTCTTTTATTTATTTAACTCGAATATGAGTTTCGTTCATCTATTTATTTATGAATTTATACTCCTCTTATTTCTTTACTTGCTATTTTAATTTACATATATTTTGAAATTATTTTTGTTCTCAAAAAATATTTTAAAATACATTCGACTTCTTGGGTGTAAAAAAATTCTTTTGAAATTCAATAAAACACTCTCCGTAAAGATCGAATTGGATTTTTAGAAATGAAGGAACAAAATTCAGGATGGAAAATAAATAAAAAAACTAAAGTAAAAATTATGTATACAATTTTTAGATTTCATTTTTATTTAATAATATTTTTAGTTCAGAAAGTTTGAGGGAGAAAGTATTGACTATCCTCATGAGACATTATACCAAGGGCAAGTTGGTAATTCCAGGAAACAAAACCCTATATTTTGCTTCGGAAAAAAGGCGTTTCTCTTTCCCACTCCGATACCTTCTCTTGGAGAGAAGAAGCAGCGATGTCGCAGCAAGGTCAAATTCCGATAAACCCCATGGTACCTCCGCAGAACCCTATGGCTGCCATGCAGGTTCCCATGTCCATGCACATGCAGATGCAGATGCAGATGCCCATGCCCATACCCATGCAGATGCAGATGCCACTCCCCATGCCGCTCCAGATTCCCTTCTCCGTCCACGACCCCGCCGCCGCATCCTCCGGGAAGCGCCGCCGCGACGAAGAGGCTCCCGGCACCGCTGCCGCGATGGACCAGTCTGCGGCGAAGCGCGCCAAGGGACAGGACGTCATATTCAGGATCGTCGTGCCCTCGCGCCAGATCGGCAAGGTCATCGGGAAGGAAGGGTGCCGCATACAGAGGATTCGAGAAGACACCAAAGCAACCATCAAGATCGCTGACGCTATTGCCGTAAGTTCTTTTGTTCGTTTGCTCGTCGAATCAAACTGTGTGGTAGCATAGAGTGACAACGAATTAGGGAATTTCATTTTTGGTGTTTTAAATGTAAATCCACGTATTCGGTAGAACTAATCTACGAGGGTGAATTGAATCGATATTTTAAAAGCCTATTTCGGTACTAAGGAGTATTGTGGATTTTAAGAGACAGTGTACGGGTTTTACGACTTGCCAGATTTTATGATTAAGATGTTTAGGTTGGAGTTTAATGGATTTATATCTCTAGAACTTTAAAGTTTTGTATGAACTTGTGGATTGAAAGAACTATATGGATCAGAATTACCAGAGTTAATAGGAAAATAACAAGTTTTCGATAGAGGAAAGTAAAATCAGTACATTTTTTAATGGCTAATTGGTTATAACTTTCATGTTCTCCAATACTAGCTCTATATGCCATAACATAATTTCGTTTCGGTTCCTGAGTTTGAAAATTTTGTTTCCATGTTTTACAAGTCATCCAATAGCCATGGAGATTTTGTATCTCTGCATTACGTAGGCAGCCAACCAGGGATGGTATGAGAGGAGCAAGTGTGGCCTTGCCCCACCTCCTCATTTTTTTAAGGAAATTACCCTACATACAAAGAAAACATTTATATAAAAAATTGTAGTCTTGTAACACGCAAATACAACTATGCATTTCAAAGTTGATTTACTATTGGCCCTAGATGTTTGGTTGACCGTCAACTGAGTCACCAATGTTAGATGTCTAACTTCGCCATTCAGAGATCCTAATTCCTTTGCACCAATCACAAGCTCCCCAGTCAGCCACCTGCAGCTGCTTTTTTTGGACATCCTTTTGTGGTCAGTTAATGAAGTCTGTTTTTGAATTAGAGCATAAAGAATAACTATACATTATTGGGATAGTAGTACTGTCAATTATTTCTCCCCGGGAATGCCAAGCCCTGGTTAGCTCCTGTCAAAACTGTTTTTGTCACGATTCTGTGAAGTTTGATAACATGGAAAAGAAAGTGCTTTTTGTGTTGTTGTTTATCATTTTCAATTGAAGCTACCATTATAAAGGCTGTGATATGCAAATTATCTTTCCCACACAAGTCTTGCCTACTAGGATCCAAAAAAGATCCTTATCCTAATCTTAATATTGTATTTTCAGGTGTGTATTAATTGCTATAAACTTCATTCAGTTTTGCTATTATTAGTGGGGGGTTAATATATATTGATTGAAGTGCTTAAATTTGCATTTAAATAAATATGTTCAGTTATTATTCAGGCCAATAGGTGTTACCGAATCCAATCTAATGTTTTCCTTTCGGGCAGAGACATGAAGAGCGTGTTATCATTATTAGTTCTAAGGATAATGATGAAAAGGTTACTGATGCAGAGAAAGCTCTTGAGCAAATAGCCCATTTAATTTTAAAGGTAAGATGGTCTTGATTAATTTTTTGGTTCACATGCTTTCTGTGTAATATGCTTAATCAAACAAGACCTTTGAATTTTGTTGTGATTTTTCTTGCTTATGTTCTTATTGTGTTTTCATAATTTATTATAAAAACCAGGGTGGGCGAAGTTGTTTAATTTAGATTTTGAAATAATTTGGCTTATTGTTTGTCTAGCTCTGAAACTTGAATCACTAAGGCTTGCCTTATAATACACTCGTACATCTATTCCTTCTATTTTGAGAAAAAAAAAAAAAAATTGGAACATTTTGGCAGATGTTTGAACAAGTAGAAATAAGTTGAAATATGTAACATTGTTCTGAATAATCCATAAGGCATTCAACGAAATATACAAAGAACATTAAAAGCTTTATCTGTAATATACTTTAACATGCCAAACCAAATATTTATTTTTGTAATGAATTCATGTAACATAATATTTTTATATACCTTGTCATATCATGTAAAATATACCTATACGCTATATCATTTGATAAATTGCTGTATGTATAGTATTATTTTTAAAACAGTATATCCCTGAATTGATGCATCATGATTTAAAACACATTTTTATGCTTTATAATTATAAACTCAGTGAGGGGTCTTGCCGTGCTTATCTTCTTGTACTTCTACGCATGTGGTCACTTTAGTTTTTTTCTATTCCACTTTTGAGATGATCGTGTACCTCTGTTAATATTCATGTGGCTCTGTTGGGTCTTATTTCTGTCTGTTGCTGCTATTGAGAGGCACTGATAATGCTTCCATATAACAGGAAGATGATAGCAGTCTTGATTTGTCAAAAGTTGCTGCAGGACATGTGGCTGCCAATACAATTAGACTTTTGATTGCCGGGTCCCAGGCAGGTGGATTAATTGGGATGTCAGGTCAAAACATTGAAAAATTGAGGGACTCTTCTGGTGCCTCTATTACTGTTCTTGCACCAAATCAGTTACCTTTATGTGCTTCTGCCCATGAATCTGACAGAGTAGTGCAGGTGATATGTCTAAAATAATGCTCATCAATTTTTGCAATAAAGAATTTTGGTTTTTGGAAACACTTTTATGTGTGACTCAGTGTCTCCTTGCCTTCACCATATATATATATATATATATATATATATATATATATATATATATATATATATATATATTTTTTTGACTTGGATATTTTAACCAAGATGGCAAGGAGTTTTAGTTCTTTGAAATTTCATGTACTGTGATGATTACAGGTAGACCAACATAATATCAATGTTATTAATTGTTTGTAGTTTTCCCAAGATAATGCTTGCATGCTGTTGAATGACCTGCTCTTTTGTGTATTAAGTTTTAATGGGTTCATGTTTAAGTCATAGTTCTAAATTCTATTTACACGTAACAAGTAGCATGAAGTTGATTTGAGGTTGAATTATGCATTTTCTGTTTTCTTTGCTCTGCCATTCTTGTCATCATATTCTTCTGATGCTGCTTCAAATTTACTTTGGAAACCTGGATTGTAATCTTCATTCTTGTTGAAATTAGTTATCAGGAGATGTTCCTTCGGTAATGAAGGCTTTGGACGAGATAGGTTGTCAACTAAGGTGTGCTGGATAACTTGTGTTATATATTAATTTTGAACCTGGTTCTAATTACTTTTGAAAATTAGTTTGTCATTTTACCTAACCTATAAATCAACTCAAATTTTGCACAGGGAAAACCCACCAAGACAAGTGATTTCAATTAGCCCAACATACAATTATGCTGCAATTCGACCATCCCAACCATATCTTGACCCAACTTCAGGTTATTTAATGTTTTCTATATCAGAACATTTGGCTGCCATTTAATAGTTATATCTGTTTTGAATATTGTCTTACAATCACTTCATCTCTAGGACAACCAATCTTGCAGTTGATTATGTTACATTCGAGATGCTGATTTCGGAAACGATGGTTGGTGGGTTGATTGGCCGGTGTGGCTCAAACATATCAAGGATCAGAAATGAGTCTGGAGCAATGATCAAGGTCAGTCTTATACTTCCTCCTAGCTTGAAGCCTAGATAGTCGCCGTCCTACAAAAAGATTTACTTTTTGATTCATGTTTAATTATTAGTATACCATTTTCTGCATAAAAACAAAACCCCTGGATCTCACATTTGCATGTAAAACTACGTAAGACTTGCAATTGTTGGATATTGTGACACAGATACCAAAATAGATACCGGGCCTGAATTATGTAGTTTACCTTATTTGTTGGACAATGATTTTTGGATCTCATTAGCTTCTGTGATTATAGGGTCCAACATAAAAAATATACATTAGTTACCAAAATACCAAGAGAATTGAACATTCTACATTTCTTGAATTAGTATGGAAACCCTTGAATTTCAAACTACATTAAACTTTCTATTGAACAGCATATAGTTTGTATATTATTGATCTTTTCCAACTTATTGGGAAATCAAATTTTGTTAAGATAATTATATTCTTGAAATATCTAAAGTTTGGGTTATTTTAATGTATATAAAATGGTGGTTTGTTAAAAAAAATTCTACATAAATTCTCTGAACTAATTTGCATCTGATTTTTATCGTTCATTGGAAATTGTTGCAGGTTTATGGCGGTAAGGGTGAACAAAAGCATAGACAAATTCAATTTGGTGGTAGTGCTCAACAGGTGATCTTTATTGATTTTTGGCCTTTTGATGTTTCTAGAAGAAAAAACAGTATACTTTTGATGTTTGAGACATATTTTTTTTATTATTATCATTGTTTTCTGTTTTATTTATCTGTTTGACTGGTGGATTTTATCACTTTGCTACTGGTTTGGATTTTTTTGCCTGAACTGTGGGAAATGATTTGACATTCAACAGTCTACTATTAAACCAATTTGTACAAATTTTACCTGTACTTGTCTAGCCCAGCATGGTTTTAGTTCAGATCCCATCAAGTGATGTGTATTTTAGTAAGTGCCTATGAATTCAAAATATGGGAACTTCTCAAATCCTGTGCGTCTTTGTCCATGGCCTCCTTTCCCCTGGTCTGGGATCTTCCCTGAAACAAAAATTGATATCAGCTTAGATCAAGATAGTAATTTAATCTGATATTTTATATATAACATGCAAGTCCTACTAGCATGGAATTTAAAGTGTCGAATGCTCTTTCTACCTTTTTATTGGTTTTAAGCTGTTACAGTTTTTTTGTTGAAGCTTGAATTTTGTGAACAGGTAGCTTTGGCAAAACAGAGAGTTGATGAATATATATACTCTCAGTTGATACAACAGACTGGAACCCAACAGTCAGCGTAAGTATTTTCCTTATGAATTGGGTCCATTCAAATCGTAAAATTTTCCAGTAAACAAGGAACAGCCAGGCCATTCTAATAATTAAAGATCATTCTGTAAAAGTTTTTGACCCGATTTTAGAAGTTGGCATTTTATAGTTTATTGATAGTGTCAAATTGTTTAAATGTGCATTGTGGATTAAAACTAATAAGTTATTTTAAGTGATTTATTACTTCAGTCTCAGATTCAATAAATTTAAGTGAACTATTCTTGTCTTTCACTTTTATTCCCCCACTAATGAGCTGACAACTGCAAACTGCAAATCAAGTTGTTGGTTAAGTATACTTAGTAAGATTTTGTTTCTTATGGTAGTTCTTTAGTTTGGATCTTATATATATATTTTGTTGAATATCCATTCGTTTATTGAGGAGAACTAGTTCTTCGAAAACAACAGGAAACCATATTTTAGTGATTGAAATTTGCGTGTTTGTAAAATATAGGGAGTAATTTTAATCAGAGAGGACCAAAATTTAAAAGATTTTTGGTCTATTCAGCTTCCAGAGATGACACCAAGAAAGCCAAAATGTGTAGTTCCTGCTCTGAATCCAGCTCTGTTGCTTTACCTGGGGGCTCGTTTGTGTTAGTAAGATATGTTTGATGGATATAATTTGTTTAGTGGATGTTCAGTTGCTGATGTTGAAACTTTTCTCAGCTTGTACCGTATCAATTGTTCTTAGTTGAAGGTATATAATTTTTTTATACATAAATATGAATGTGTAAAATGTAATGTTTATTTCTGTTGGTATAGCTCTGACGAGTTTCGAGTGGTATTATGGCATCTTATTTTCTGGGATATTAAACTTCTATCATTATGGTGTAAATAAAGTGATAAAAATCCAAAATCACTGTAGCTCTTCGTTGATTTTAATAAATAACTGTCAAAATCGAAGAGAGGAGGAGCCTGAGTCACGTTCGTTGGCCTTTGTTCGTTTTCTTATGTCGTCGCATTTCAATGGCGTGGCATCTTCTGCTTCACATTACATGTACATCTTTACGTAATCTGCTATTTTTTCATTTTATTTTCTTTCATTTCATTTCTAGTTTGACCAAGGGTTATTATTATAATAAATAATTAAATCGTTTAAACACTATAATAAAAGTTCATCTCTAAATAAATGCATAGAATTTATTTTATTGTGAGGAAAAAATTATTTCAATTTTAAGCTAAGCTAATTTATGTTTTATAATACTATAAATTGGTTAAAGAAAGCTAAGCACGTAATTATATGTTGGAAATGATAACATATTGTTTAGCTAATTTTAATTTTTTAAGTGCAGGAATTATGCGTTCCCGCGTGTATAGTTTGCTCATTCTTATGAAAAAGACATTTTTCTCCAAAATAAAAAAAGTTGTCATGTGTATAGTTTGCTCGTTCTTAACAACATTTTCATGAAGGTGCATTTCATTTGCTGAGAGGAAAACATATAAGAAAAAATAGAGAAATAAAGTGAATTTAGAAAGACGTTATATGTAAATCTTACACTGTATATACTCTCAAACCAAACTTTATAATTAGTTTATTAACATTTTCAAAGTAATATAAACTAAATTTTTTGATTAAGTGACAGTGTAAGAGAACTTTATAAATGTATTATTTTAAGACTCTTTTAAAAATATGTAATTTAAAAGAAATAGAAAAAAAAACTCTCATTTCTCACATATTATTCTAGTTTAGAGTCTCTGGTCACCTTTTCCAACTTCTACATTTTCCATCTTTTCAGCGGTGACATATTTTTATGTGGGATCCACAATCCTTTTATTTCTTTTCTTAATAATGTCAAATGCTAATAAATAACTGTGTGTGGAACACGAAAAACTGATTTTTAATAAAAAAAAAAAAAATCCTAAGACGCTATTTAAAAAACTCATTTTTATTAATTCTAAACCATGTGAGTTATATCTTTCCTCTTCATTTCTTCACATTTTCTTTACATTCTCTAGTTCACCTATTCCAAACACAAGATTAAATCATATTTAATTTAATTCTCAATCGGTTAACAACAAAAAATCACATAAACTCTCTATTTTCAGTTTTGGCTAAATAAGAGAGAGAGAGAGAATGAAAAGTATTTTGCAGGGTCCGAACGTGGAATGATGTTTTCACATTTAGAAAGCTTAAATGTATTGCTTGGTTGGAACCACATATCCGGCTTCTTTTAGATTTCCATTCAAGCAAGCAATTCATTTGATAGTTGAAAACATTTATTTGAAGAAGAAACTTCAACATCCAATTCGAACCCATTTCATTTTTATTTCCAAATTATGAAAAAAATGTAACATTTATTACGAGTTGTTTGGAGGAACAAATTAGGTACATGAATTAACCTTCCAGCTTGCTTCAGTCAATAACCTCATACCATTCGCCAAACGTGGAATTTCGTATTCTCTTATTTAGTCCACTCACCATTAATGATTTTATGTCATGGTCCAAACACGTCCTAATTTGTCAAACTCCAAAACCACGCTTCCACCGTCATTTATGTTCGCATTGCATTCCCAAAAACACCGAACAGACACGCGCCAGAAAATTCCATTCAGTAATGCAAAAACCTAAGAATGAGTTTTTATACGAAAAAGGGATTTTTTTACAATAAAATAATTCTAATTATAGAATAACATATTTTTACAAGTTGAAATAAAAATAAGGGTGATTTTTTTATTATTGTTTTTATACGTGAGGAACTCGAAGCAAAAACAGTATGAACCATACTTCATTTTCTTAAATGTAATGGTTAAAGTTATTTACTCAATGCTACCATTGAATTAAATAAATAAATGAGTAGGATGAGAAGTAGTTTTTTTAATAATTATTCTTGAAAATAACGTGATGTCTAATATGGGGAGATTTTTGGTCCTATCATGAATTAATTGATAATATGTAAGGACATATTTCTTCCAAACTCATATAAAAGGAAAAAAAAATAATTACCAATAAAACGAGTATTTGATATCATTTAATCTATAAACCTCAATTATTATTTTCTGTTAGATTACCCTCCAATGAACCTGACTTCATAAATAAAAAAATAATTAAAAATAAAAATCATAATCAAACAAAGTATATTTTAAAAAATGATTAAATAAGGTGATATGAATTAGAATGGGATGGGGTATGAGAGTTGGGTGAAGAGATTACGAGGCGTGTATCAACCACATTTGATGAGTGTCTATGTTGCATTAGGAAGAGTAAATTATGGAACAAAGCAAAATTTAAAACGCGTCAAAATTAGGTAAGAACAAATTCCAAAAAATTAGCTTTATTTTTTAATGATTTTTCTTGCTAATTTATTTTCAAAAGTTTAATTCAAAATATTTTTAAAAATAAATAAAATATTATATATAATTTGCATTGATGTTATTTAATAGTTTGTTGTGTTTTTTTAATCTTACAAGGCATGTGATAATGTGATATTTGATGTTAATTTAAAATTTTACCTAATTAACTTTAATTTCCTTACAATTTTATACCACATTATTAATATTACTAAGTTTCTTTTAATATATATATTACGATGTTTTAGTGTACACAATTTTTATGTTTTATTTTAGCTCTTGAACTACCTCCATGTATCATTATCTTTTTATCATAATTTTATTTTATTTATTTAATTTTGTTTCTCTTACCCTTTTTCTCCTTTAATTACATCACTTATATCCTCTAACAACACATTGGACACGGTAAATTATTTAGCTTCCATTGTCAATTTTTTTTTTTAAGTAAAATACAAAGAGACAGTCAAATTGTTTATCTCTTCTAACATTACACTGCATGTTATTTAGCATTTATTATCAAATTTGTCAAATATAAAGAGACGCGAAGTATCTCGTTTTCCCAAACGTACATAATTTTTTAAAATATTACATCTATATGAAATTAATTATGATGAGTTTACCCCCAACTTAATAACGTTGAACCTTTAAATCGTACTACTACCAAACAACAATATGAGTATTACATAACCTTTATGGTTTTAATGAGTTGTACAATTCCAGAAACACCGGCAGTTGCAAAAGAGACTTTGAAGTCAATGATACTAATTGCATGGAAATACATCATGTGGGAAGAGAAGAAAAAAATACTATACGTTTCTTAAGCAAGACAATAATGTTAGATAATATATTTTTCTTAAACAAGACAACAATTCTAGACAACTACTCTTATTTTAAATTTGAATACTTTCGGATCAATTGTCTATGTTTTTGCTAAAACTTCTAACAATTTTGTCCACTTTATCTAATCTACTTCATATCTTTTTCTCTTAAGTAAGTATGTTTTATTTTTATTTTAACTAAGTTTTAGGCAATACACAATATACATGCACTAGCTAGTCTAAGTATCTAAATTCTTGTTTTCTCTTCTTTGTTATACATTGATTATAATTTTCATGGTTCCTTTTGCTCTCCTTCTGCTTTTTTCTAGAGATGTGTGATTGTGAATTGCGTAGCAAAGTTGGGAAGAAGTAAAAAAGTTTGAATGTAAATAAATAGAGGGGTGGATAGGGCTTGAGAACCTGAATGTGTGCAAGCAAGGGCATAAAGCAATTCCTCAAAGGCTGAACCACCCGTTAAAGTTTTTCCAGAACATCGTATGCATATCCAATGATGTGTCAGAATCCAAACCACGACGTAAATAATATCTGTCAACAACCACCCAATACTGTCTTGGTGAAGTTGAAATAAAGAAGGGACAATTAGTGAAACGCTGAATTTAATATACCTCAGTTAAAATATTGTATTCCTTGTGCACTTTAGTCAAATGAGCTACAAGATTAATGGGATTCTTAAACTTAAAGATTACTTATTATTTAATTTCATTATTGGAATCAAATTTGGTAGAAGCCGCATGTGAGAATGTTTACTCAAGAACATGACCTTAACTTAAAAAAAGTTAAGAATTTTTTTTCAAAAACATAAATATTTCACTTTATTTATGACTGTCTTATTAGAATTTAATTTGAGTTCACGTAAGATTTCAAATTTAAATCTCAAAAAATGAAAAAAAAAATGTGATTAAAATTCAATTATGCTTGAACGAGAGTATGAGCAAAATAAATGATCTTGTTTCTGATGAGCTCTCATATTACTCGTTTTTTAGTTAAAGATTGTGCCGAACTCTATAGTAGATAACTGGTGAGGTTTTCAATTAAAAAAAAAAAACATTTATGAATAAAACTGATAAATACCTTGTACTAATGTTATGATAACAAAAAAAAATGTTTGATTCAATCTTCTGGATAAAGCAACTGGTATTTCAGTTTTGTTTGTTTGAATCTTGATTTTAAATTTTAAAATAAAGAGAGTTTGGGCCACATATGAAAAAAGAAAAAGGAAAAAAATGGCAGAGCTTGTTACAGCGTGCAATCAAAAAGAAGATGGTTACCGTTATATTGCGAACTTTGAACGATGATTGGTTCATGATGACGAAAGGCCAAAGTTTGACCTCGTTGACTGAATCAAGGCTTCACATGAAGCGTGGCATTCACGCTCTTAAGGTGATATTCTATTTGTCATTCAACGAATAAGTAATAGTGATATAAACTCGTAATAATTAAAAGGATAAAGTCGGAGACGAAATAATCGAAAATTTGAATATAAAAAAGGTTTTTAAAAAGTTTGGGAGATTAAAACGGTAAGAAACCACATATTCAAGATTCAACCAACAAATAATTATATGTCCACAAGGCAAGATATGTCGTTAGCAAAACATCAGATTTAAGTTTAATAATAATTATTGTAAATAATATTGTTCTTCAACTATTGAAATTATTTTACTTTAAGCACTAGTCTTTCCTTGGTAATGATTTATGTTGAGACCAAATCAATGGATACACATGTATATTCATATTCCATTTTCCCTATCACACCCTCAGTTAAACCACTTATTTACTATATGACCCCTAAACAGGGCAACACCAATTCATCACAAAATTGTTGACATTTGCAATAATTATTTAAAATATATATTTTATACAAAAAGAATAAAATAACATATATCCATATAATTATTAAATATATTGTTGTATGAATGATGTACGTGTTCCAGTCCAGCGTGAACCTTTCCTTATCTGTCCACTACCAAAGTTGTTTCTCCATCCTTTTCTTCAACTTATGTAAGTTTACAATTCAATTTGTCCCTACTCTCGTTTTTAGACGCTATTTTATATCCCTTTTCTTTTTCATTACACCAATTATCAACTCTATTATTTCTGCCCCTTTTTCGTTTTTACGCATTCATTTTTTACTTTATTTTCCTACATTTTAATTTATTACAAACAGGAATTTTCATTACCCTAATGGTTGACCGAATTATATATTTCAAACTTACATTAATTTCCATTAATTAAGCCAAAAACAAGTATACTCCTATTAATTAATTTACAGTTCACTAAACTAGTTTTATTTTTCTAATAAATTTGACTCCTTCTTGCCTTTTGCATCTCTAATTCTCTCTCCTCCTTTTTCTCTCCCAAATATAATCCAATCTAGCGTTTGAACTCCCACTCACGCGCACACACACTCAACAAAAATAAATGCTTTCTCTCTCCTCTTTCACTTTCTCACTGACCCTCACTCTCTCTCTTTTCTAAGAAGACAAAGCAACCCATCTTAATCCTCTTATCAGATCTCAGTTTTTCAGTTCCCTCACTGCTGCTACCATATTCTCTCACACACCCACGAATGCTGGTGCCAAACAAAATAACCCAAATCAAAAACCTTTTCGCAACGTCAAATACGGCGTCGTATGCAACACCCAAATGAAGTGCAGGAAACATACCTTAGACCTTAGCAGCACGCTCGGCGTCTGCGCTTCCTGTCTAAGGGAACGCCTCATAGCCCTCATCGCCGCGCAGGCCCAGGCCCAGGCCCAACCTCACCATCCTCAGGCCCAATTATCGCGAGTCATCGCCGACGATTGTTCCAGAACATCAGACCCCAACCCTCCCCCACCGTTAATTTTCCCTCGCTCCGTCTCGCCCTACGTCTCTCGCCGGAAGTCCGACTACGCCGCCGCCTGGCAGGGCTGCGACGACCGCCGCGACCGTCTCTTCTACAGCACACCACAGCTCGGTCCCACCTTCTGCGGCGGTGATTCCACGTACCACGGCGACTCGCGGTCGTTCAAGAAACGCCTGAACAAGTTCCGCATATTCACGAGGCTCTTCAGGTCCAGATCGGATAACTTCCAATCCGATCCGTCGTGCGAGCAATCCTCCTACGCGTCGCCGTCGTGGTTCTCCTCGCTTTTTCCTGCTCGCCGGAGGAACAAGGATCGGAGCGGCGCGTCAGAGGAGTATTCCTCGGCCGCGCGTCGGCGGTTTCGCCCCTCGGATCGCGGAATGTCGCCCGTGAGGACCGAGGATTTTGGCGACGAGTGTGATCAGTCGCCGTCTGGAAGCGGATACGTCTCGGAGGCTTCGCCGTGGTGGCGGAGGACGCCGACGGTCGCGCCTTCGGCGCGACGATCGCGGTTTGCACACGCAAAGAGCGCGTCTGGTTCCGGTATTGCGCTTTGCCTGAGTCCTCTGGTTCGGGCGAGTCCGAACCGAAGGTGGAACCACAAGGGATTGCCGCCCGAGATGGCCGCGGCGGCAGAGGTCCGGGCTGCAGCGGCGAAGCCTCACCTTTCTGCCGCGGCGTCGTTTTGCGCCAACCGTTCCAGGAAGCTTGCAGATTTTGGACGAGTCAACCATAATCGTTGATTTTTACCTTTTCTTGACCCGACCCGACCCGACCCTGTGATTCCATTTTCATTCTATTCGTTTTGCGGTATTGTGCACATTCCTCGTTTTCATTCCAGCAAAAAGAAAAAAAAAAAAACAGATTTTTTTTTCTAATTCTCTTTGTACACAAATTGTTCACTACATGAAACACAAAGTCTAGTTCCATTTTTATTCATAAATTTTACAGATATAATTCACATTGGTGTGATTTTGCAATTGCATTATGGTTGACGGAGAAATCCAAATTGTTGTTTAGGTTAAATTTACACTTGAGATTATTCAATGTATTCGAATTAGTTTATTTCAAAAAAATCATTTATTATAACTTTATTAAATGTTTTTATATCATAATCTATGCTTAGCAAAAAATAAAACTATGTCTTTTGAGTGAAGGTAATTTTGACACTCTGGAACAAATAATAATGACACACTCAAGCATCATAAAGATACTAAATTATCAAATTGATGCAGAATTGAGCCTTTGAAAGAGATGTTTATATTCAGTATTTGATTTAAGTATTGATTAATTGACCCGGAAAAACATATATAAACTTAAAAAATTGAACGTCGACATTTTACACGAATAAAGACATTGAAAAAGTCAATAAAAAAATATTTAACTAGGAATGTAAATATAGAGATAAGATTTCTCAGAAATTTAGTGGCTTATTACACTAATCAAGGAATTAGATGGAGAATTTTTATTGAAATTCTCGTTGCATTAAAAAAAAACCCCATGTTTTATTCATTTTAATGGATAACATTTTCATAGTTGATGTTATCTAAAATAATAATTCCACCATTCAAAAAAAATGTACTACTAATAAAAAATTTAAAAGCATATAAATAGAAAAAAAAAAAATTGGAAGTCAATTACAGGGCTTTTCCGCACTATCTTCTGCACAATGTGAGGCATGATTGTACTTCCAAGCACACAAGAAGTACTTTTTCTTGGTCCAAAATGAAGAAGTTTAAACAAAAAGCAATGAAATAAAGAATGAGTTTATTCATGGCTTCCACCAAGCCACAACAATATACCTTTTTTAGACAAAAGGAACTTTATAGAAAACAGTGGAAAGTGTTGATTAGTAAGATAAACCTAAACAAAGGGTAGTAGTTATTAGAAGGAAGAAAATAGTTGGTGGATGAAAAAGGAAGAAAATAGAAAAGTGAGATAGTGGATTGTGCTCCCCACTTGAAGTGTAAGTGTTTGTGGTGGTGAATTGGAACACACAATTGCAGCACCACCCTTGGAAGTGTTGTTGGTGAGGGTCATGGGTGGGTCCATGCCATTTAAGCACTTTCTGCTCCTTCTTTAATTCCTTGGCTACCCTTTTAAATGCCTATTGCCTACACACTATTCTTCTACACTCTTTATTTCACCCCTTTCTTCAGCTTTTCTCAACCCTTTAATACACACCACCATGGACGAAGCTGCGTTTTCCAGGGATTTGTTTTCTCCTTAAATAGTATGGAAGAAGAGGATACACTCAACAAACAAATACTCACTCTTTCGACGACTATTACATTATTGTTTTATTTATGGAGATCTTTTATTATTCTAATGTTGATCATTTATGATATTTACCAAAAATAGTTAATGTTGATCAGTAAAATTTTTTATATACGGCATTATTATAGACTATACTTCTTTAACACAGTTTTATTAAACTTTTTATGTTGATTCTACAATGACATAAAAAAGAATATCAAATTCAAATTATTATATTAGTTGTGTGAAAATCATTGTAGAATATGCAAAATTAATGTAACATTTGATATTTGTACAATATTTTTTATGATAATTTTGATGAGAAACATCGTCACAAGTTTACTTTACTAGGATAGTCTTAATTAATAATAATTATTATAGTATATATCTAACATTTCATATTTTTCATATAATATGAATTATATTACATAGAAATTATATGATAGATTTAAATATAAATATATTTGAGTGGTGACAATAAACTTGTTACCACTTAAGTGATAAGTTTACTGGTCAAGCAAGATAGTTGGTGTTTTGTGTAGTCACACAAACAACAATATATTAGATGAAGATAATTTATGTCATGTTATGTTGGATGCTTTTATATATATTTTAAATTTTATATCGATGATATGATGTATGAAATCTGCAATTAGCTATAAGATGTATGACATGATGTTTACATGACATGTATATACTCTTTTTGGGTGGCCCTTTGTGGGTAATAAATCCTAATTGATTGACTTTTATACATGTATATGTGTTAGTGTGTGTATATCCTGTTAGTATTAAACCTTATATATATAAAATTTAATCCTAATTGGGTATATGAGTGGTTTGCATGACCTTTAAGCAGTATTGTAAAGATTAAGATATCCAGATTGATATTATGTCTTGAGCAATGGTAATAAACATGACATTCATGTTAATGAATATATCATAACTTTATTTTGATAATATAGTCATATAAACAGAACTACACTTAGTAAAAAGTTAAAGGAAGCTTACATTACATCTTGGTCGTAAGTATACTTATACTTGACTTAGTATACTTGACTTAATAACAGATATTTCGTATCATCTTAACATAAACCTACAAGTGTTTAGTAAATTCGACATATGTTATGTATTAATTTGATGAGACTTGTTTATTATAATTTTATAGTCTTCTAACAAAAAGTTTTATATTTAATTTTAACATAATATATACAAATTTATTAAAATTCATATATATGAGAATTATATAAACTTGATACTTAAGAAATATTAATTTATTTTATATGTTTGTTTTATTTATGATCATATATGATACAGAAATAGATAGACTTTCCAATAATATATAATCATAAATAACATTTAATCCGATTAGTATATTAATGTTTTACTCCACGTTACCCTTACATTTTATAGGAGACTTTTCTTTGATAACAATGTTTTGTTAAAATTGTTCATTAATATATTTTTTTATCTAAAGATAAATATAGAAGAATAACATAATAGATGTTCCAATTGAAGTTAATTAATAATAGATGCTTTTTTCTTAAGCTGCATTCGGATGCCTAAAGAAAAATGTGATTTCACATCATACGAATAATGTATTTTAACGAGAAAAAAGCGTTTTTTTTTTTAAATATTTATTACAACACGTTGACAAAGTCCGATCCCTAGACTAGTATGAAAGAGGATAAAGGTCAAGACTAAAGAAATGTAAGTCTTTTTTTAAGGAAATATGTTAATGAATAATATTATAGAATTTGGTTTATAAACGTCTTAACATTTTAAACAAAATTAATAGATATAAAAGTTTTTCATCTAAAAGAGAACAAACATGTTTTGTAGTTATTGTTTTTCTCTTAAAATATAAATTTAGAATAACGGTAAATGATAGTTTTCGTACAAATATTAATTTCATAAATGCACATGATACAAACATTAATCATGCAATTTTGTGTAAATTGACAAAATGAAAGTAACAATGAAAAGAAAACGATAATTTGTATTTTTTTTCACTGCACTATATTTAACTTGCGAGATTAAATGTTAGAAAAAGCTAGTGAAAATAATTGTTTGCCGGAAATAAATATATTACACAAATTTAAATAATAATTAGGTATACTTCATAAAATTTCCCAAAATTTCTACGTTTAAATATCTCATTAAAAATAAGTCAATTGAAAATAAATAAATATCTTATACCAAGCTATATACGTTAACCTGATTGATAAGAACAACAAAAATTCTTATATCAAACAATACGTAATGATAATGAGCTCATTTGAAAGAAAAAAAATAATAATTATGATCTCATCCGTGGTGTGCAAAAAATGTTATTTGATCTAATCATAATATAATATTTTATAGCAACTATTAGAAGTCTCACATCAATATAACCTTGTGATTTATGCGTAAGAAGTTGATGAGACAAGTCAGGAAAATAATTATCAATGTTCACAGTGGGGACTTTAACACTTAAAAAATATATGTAATGAAAGAGAAGTGTATTGACCATTAAAATTTCCTTTGTTGTCAACATGTGACAACTATTTCACACAAATTTGCAATGAAGATTGGATCTAACTTTTTTCATTTGGACAACCCATTAGAGGGTGAAATGACAAAATCATATCTTAAAAGCAATTCATTATGTTTTACTGAAATTAAAATGTATAAGTTAGAATGTACTAATGTCTTTTGGATTATTGGTATGTATTTTTGGGTTTAGAATGTATTATATACAGTAAAATATAATCATTTAACACTTAAATAAAATATTATTTTAAAATATATAATATTTTATTAGAAAAAATGAGTGTGAAATAGATATAATTGATAAACAATGATGTCAAAATAGAAATTTTCTTTTGTTAAAGTAATATATTTATGAATTCTTATACATTGATGAAATACATTTTTTATTTTGTATTTTTGAATTATATTATGAAATAAAAAAATTGTATTATGAAAGACATAATCCGAAATACAAAATAAAATTTTATTTCAAGAATGTATGATTCAAAATACAAAATAAAAATTGAAATTCCAATTTATATTTAAAAAACACGGGGTAGAGAATACAATACCCCATAACTCTAACCTCATGCAATTATATACTCATTGGCTCACTGGGCCAAACCCAAATCTTCTTTTTTCACACTCATCACTTAATTTCTTTTTGCACTCCCACAAATTTCTTTTGTACTCCTACCAATATGAAAATTTCCACTTTTCACTTTTAGTTTATGAAAAAATTATTTATAAACTATATAATTTATATATGTTTTTTATTTTCAGATTATATAATTTAAAAGTTATTTTTCACTTTTAAATTGTGCAATACAAAAGATTTTTTGAATTTTACATTATGTAACCCATAAGTAAATTTTTGCATGAAAAAAATTCAAATTATAAAATTCAAAAACTTTTCTATACAAAAAATTACATAATTAAAAAGCACTTTACATATTATATAATTTAAAACATTTTCTTTCTTAAATCCATCCATAACACAATACATAAATAAAAAAAAAATGGCGGCAATGATAAGAGGTGGCAGCAACAAAAAGGCAACTTGGTATTCTAACCACCTCCAAGTAGAAACTGTGAGGGTGTATAAAGAAATTACCCTCTCCGATATGTATTTTCAGTTAACCCAAGGTTTTTAATTTCTTTTTATGATTTCCATTTTTTTTCCATGTAGGAAGTGTGTCTAACTTTATCGATGACTAACAAGATTTAGAAATCCTAGTTGAAATAGTTTTAGTTGAATTTATTCCCTTAACTATATTTTCGCTGACAAAATGTGAATTCAAGATTTCATTTAAAATTTGAACCAATTCCACTTCAACCAATATAATATTAATGCCAAGGATTTAACATTTACGACGAAACTTATCTGTAAGTTTTTAAATGCTTGCAAATACTATTTACACAATACTTAAGTGAAACTTTAATTCTAATTATTAAAGTGTGAAACCAAAAAAAACTTAAATAACTGCTTAAGTTCTGTACCTATATTTTCCCCCATGAAGTGAGTTTGTTTAAATATGCTAATGCAAATAATAGCTTTGTTGTAGCCTATGGTACTGAGAAGCATGACAAATATGAATAATAAGGAAATTAAATTAGGATTAAAAACTAATTTCTGTTAACAAATATTTATTTCAGGTAATATAAAATAAAATCAGTTGCTAATAAACATTTTAGCACGTAATTTGGATATCTAAACCTGTAAATAGTAGTAAGATAATATTGAAATCACAGTTTATATCAATTTCAAGTTCTCCACAACTACTACTACAAGGGTCAATTTCAACTTATCACAGTTCACAAAAGCCATAAAAAAATATTTGGAATCAGAAGATCAGAGACTTGCAACCAGTTCTGACACCTGTAATATTTCATTTCTTAGATGAGAGAACAATAATCTGCAGAATAACCAATAACCTCCTTAACTATACTATCTCACTCTTTCTGTGAGAATGAGGAGAAACAAAATCTAAGTTAACAAACGCTATACTGAAGGAATTAAAGTATAAAAAAGAAAAAGGGTACTTCAGCAAAGATATGGCCAAAATGAATATATTCTCAACAAGCAGAATCATTGTGAGACCTAGCCACAGCTTGTGCACGTCTTGCCTTGGAATCATCAATATAGTTCTGATAGATGTAAGAGGCAAAACCCCACAGAGCCAAAAGCATAGAAATTATCTTCACCCCATTCATCTTATCATGAAAAACTATAACAGCAGCAATAGGAGTAACAGCTAAAGAAACTGTGCTTATAACGTTGGAGTAGAGAGAAGACACTAGGAAGATCAAGCCAACAACACCAACAGAACATACCTGCCATGCTACTGCTGTCCAAACCAAGGTCAGTACATAAGCAACTTGTCCTTTCCCAAAAGCTACCATTTCTCCATGCAAAGTACGGTTTTCCCCACTTGCAAATAGGCCTATGACAGCAGCACCAGTGGCTACTAGAGAAGTGTATATTTGCATTTCCAAAACAACAGAAAAAGTTTCCTTCTTCAGAACCTTCTCAAAGGTCAGTTGCATGAGGGAGAGCAAAAGAGAGTACAATGCAGAAGCTCCAAGGGTACACGTGAAACCAATAATGTACTTTCCCTTAGAAAGACCAGATGGTTCCTCTGAGTCTTCGTTAACAGCAAGGAGTGAAGCAGACAAAGTGAGAACCACTGTGGAGTTTATGATCAAAGCTGTGAACTTTTGAGCATTGATAAAATATGAGAAAACTGCATTGAAAGCCAATTGTGATGCACAGATCAGCGAGTATGTAGAAGCTGAGAGGTACAAGAGTCCAGTGGAGTACATCATATTGTCAGCAGCAATTATGACTCCCAGAACAAAGTATATCAGAATAATAATTTTGATGGAAGGTGAAACAGAAGTTGAAGCCTCTGCAGGTGCAGGAATTGTATATAATGGAATGAACAAGAGTGGGAAAGCAGCAGTTTGAACCAGAGTGGCCATCCATTTACTATTTCCACCCTGATCATAGTAAAATCTTCCAAGGATAACAGCAGCAGATTGGCCTATAATAAGAAAGCCTATGCTGAGTGCCACAAGAAGCCACCATTGCCATCGCTTATATTTGTTAAATGCTAATTCAGACATTGTTCCAGGTGCAATCATCGGTTCTTCATTATCTGTAACTTTAAGCAACAGTAAAGTTAGGTTTTCTTTAAGTACTTTCAAAGAACCGTACAACATCCAGTGAAAAAGTAAATGCGAAAAACACAATCCCATTTACTCAATCAATTTTACAGTATATATACTGATAAATACAAAGTTAGTCAATTTTTTCATACATATAAAACCAACCCCAAGCTTAACCCACAAAAGATTTTCATGATATTAGAAGAACATACAATTGGCTGTCAACAACATCGCCACCAACCTCATTTCACTAGCTGAGATCAACTGCATGGATTATACAACATCATTGGACACAATCAAAATTCAATTTCTAACTGATATTATTCAATTAGTCTACAAGTTGGTGAAGTTTATATTAATTAATTGAACGGCAATTCAGCAACCTGAGTTACCACGACAAAACAAACTCTCATATTCCCCTTGATATGGGTTCAATTTCCCTACTAAAATCCTTTTGGTGACCAATTCTTGATCGAGAATTGGTAATTAGCAAGTCACAGTTAAGAAAATAGCATCCTAAACGTAACCGAAACTGCAGATAGCAACTCTCAGTCATACATACGTAATCACACATAAACCCCGGTAAAGATAAAAACTTTGGGAGCAATCAGAACTACACATGATCAAGAGTGAAAAAAAAAAAAAAAAAAAAAAAAACAGCATACCCATTGACCTTGAAGACAAAGTTAAGAAAAAGCACGAAACCAATAACAGAAAACGATGATCCAAGGAAAACCCATATCTTATTTTCTATCAAGTAAGAGTCTTTGAATCGAAAAAAAAGGATAAAAAGGTACCCGTCATGTTGTGGAGAAGCAGCGAAGAAGGTTGGGGGCGATGAGAGAAAAAGGTTTAGAGGTTTGAAGAGGGTGACGATGAATGAGTGAACATGGGAGATTGAGTTGTCATGTAATGAATCGAATAGGATTCAAAGGTTTAGGTGTATCCACCGCACGATACAGTGGAAGCGATGAAGACCACGTTAAGAGGTGTTTGGACAGTGCCAATAGAATCACCGAACCAGAAATCCTGTTTTACGTTAGGGGCACACAGATTAAGATCCTCCTTAGGAAGGTAAAACAACATTAAACACTCCAAATCTACTTATAGCATAAATGTTTGCTTCATATAGTAAGATAGATTAATTTTCAAGAAGTCACCATATATATTCGTTCAAATTTTGAATGAATTAATGTCTTTTAATATTCAAATTATATTTACAAAAAGCAGTTTACTATATAATATAGAGTTAATTTTGACTGTTGATATTTTTAAAATATTTAAATTTAAGTCAAAGATGAAAATAAAATATTGAAAATATCTAATTGGCATGAGAAAATTGTGGATTTACTCTCCAAATTATATATTTTAATTTACATTGCAGGAAGACAATCTAATATATAAGATAATAACAGATAAAAATAAAATAAGAAATACTCGGAAGCTTAACGACAATGCCAATAGATTTTTAGCATGCATATGGTAATTATTACTCTATTGTTTTCTCTACAAAATTAGTTAATAATTATTATTTAGTTCAAACTATTTTTCTTAGTAATATACATTTAAATTTGAAAAGTAATATATATATATATATATATATATATATATATATATATATAACATTTTTTTATAAATGTAAGAGAACCCAACCAACATATGCACTCCACATTATAACTGAATTTAGATTTTGAAACAAATATCAATGTGGCTCTAATTTACTTTAACCTATATTTTTTTATTCAAACAAATTAGATGAAATTGGATTACTCCTTTTCAGATGGATATTATTATATTAATGCTAATTTAAGAACAAGGAGTAATAATATTTATTTTATTCTATAAATGAGAGGTTGGTTCTAGAAAGCAAGATCTAATATGAAGATTATCCCTGCCTTAAAAGAATGCTTGCTTGTAATTTAAAATATTATAAATATTTTAAGCAGTCTTTCCATTATAGTAAACTCCTGCTTAAACCTTTAATTTTTTATTTGTTTTTTATCTGTATAAGTTTGAAACTTCTAAAATAACCTATTAGATACGGATCATGTTGATATTTGTGTTATGTGCCATTTTAAAGCGATTGCTTACAAAAATTGTAACCCAAACCATTTTCTCTTAAATACGAGTTCAAAGATTAAAACTAAAATTCAGTGTATTTATATTGAAAATAAAAACTTTTGCAGAACTGGTCAAGGCCATCTTATAGCATAAATTGAATTGTATATATATATATAAATAGAAAACTTATCACATGATCACTTAATTACTTACAATAGCATAAATATTATTTATATGTCACACAATAAATTTTGTAACAAAAATTAAAAGTATGAATGTTAAGAAGCAGTATGAAGTGTAATTGTTGAATACAAAATTATATTAAGTATGAGAAGGGAAAGAAGTTTATGAAATATAAAATAATTAGAAAGAGGACCAAAATTATAATTTTGGATTTGTTTGAATATAATGCAAAATAGGTGTAGAAGTGATAAAGAGGTTGTGCAGGGTTTTGTTATTTAGATTTCTCCAAAATAGACAAAAGCTTGTGGTAGACTCACTTCGCTTGTTTGCAAAAGAAAAGAGAGAGACAGAGAGATGGCAGTGAGGGCAGCCGTACTCCGCCACATTCGTGTGCCACTCCAAGCCGCTCCAAAACTTCAGCCATGGCGTGCCATGTCATCACACGGCGACGATCATATCACCAAAGAGGAGGTCATCCAAAGAGTCCTCGCCGTCGTCAAAGATTACCCCAAAGTCGATCCTTCCAAGGTTTTCCTCTTCTTTTTCCTTCCCCACTTTCATTTCTTCCATCCTTTGTTGCATCGCTATTGAAAAATAATAAAAATGGGAAATGGGTATTCTGAATCGTGATCTGCTGATTTCACCAAAATGGGTTGTCCCTGATGTTTGGAAAACGAGGAAGGAATTTTTTTTATTGATTTGTGCAAAAGGGTTTTCCCAAAGTTTGGAAATTTAGCTCAATTGCAGTCTGGGTGGTGTTTGGGTTCTTAATTGCGTTCAAAACTGTGAGTGGGGATTCTGATTGATTTAGCTATAATGGTCTTCCATCGTCCTGAAAATATGACAATTTTTACCAATAACTATTTAAGTGGTGTTTAATTCTGTTGCCTTTGTTAATGAGAAAATGAAAAAAATTATGTATCTCATATTGTTGTTCCCCGAGTTTAGCTCAGTAATTACGTGGGTTGTGTTTGTAATCTTAGTTAGTGTGGAAATGCGGAATGGATTTTCCGAGTCGTTATTCTGTTTATTGAGCCCAAAAGTTCTTCTCAGAATTTAAAAATTTACTGTAACCATCTGACTTGTTTTTGTGCTTTGTTGTGTTATGTTAGACTGTTTATACTGATCTGTTTATTTTGCGGGATGGATTTTCCAATAGTCTGGAAATTTAGTTCAGTAACCATATGGTCAGTGTTGGTAATCTTAATTTGCACGAAAATGCAATTCATAAATCACTATGCTATTGATTTGCCCTAAAGGTTCTTCCCAAAGTTTATTAATTTAGCTCAATGACCTTCTGGGAAGTGCCTGGTGAGGGATTTTATGTAAGAGCAAATTCTGTTATTGTTTTCAGCTGATTATTCAACTGAGACTGATGTTATAGAAAAAACTAGATGGCACTGGGGCATGGTGTGACTCAAACTTTCTTCTATACTGTATTTAATTATGATTTCTGTCAATATTTCATCAAAATATTGATTCAGATAACAAGATTCTTTTAATGAAGCATAATTTCTGATAACAAGATTCAGGTAACAAGATTCTGACAATTTCAGTAAGATTTGTAGAGTTCCCCCATTTTGATTGTTTACTTAGCACGCATTCCCGAGCAAAAGGTGAAAATAAAATGATAAAAGCTTTCGTTTTTATTAAGGAATTTTGAGTTTGATGTGCCAAGGAGTGATGGACTGGAGTCAGACTTTCTTTGATGTATTTTTTATTCTGTTTTTCCTCTTTTATCCTGGCTTGCTCTTATCCATGTTCTAGGCAACTCTCTCCCTTAATAGAGTTAAACATATTAGTTCTCATAGACAAAGCCAATTATGAAATTATAATTCATTTCCCAATCATCCTAGTTCTAAAAATACCATTTTCTTGAATAATCCTTTTCTAAATTCAAGATAATTTCCTTACTGGGCTCAAGATGGCCTTCCATGTCCTTGGCCTTCCTTCTTCCCACTTGTGGCAAGTTTGTTTTTGAAATTTTCTTTGGTTTTCTACGTCTCTCCCTTTATTGGTTGAGAGAGGGCTTAGGGCTCCCTTGAAATGGGGAAATGTGTAAACTGAAAAAGTAAGCATGCATCTGCTCCTAATTAAAATCAACACGGGGTATACTTTTATTTTTTTCACTTTATTCATCTTTTTACTCTAGAGGAGACAAATCCCGGGGGAGGGGGGATAACATTTTTGTAATATTAGTAATAAAGGGTGGCCCAATGAATGAGGGATGAAATTAAATTAACTATTTGTTGAATAAATTATGTAATAACGTGAAATTAAATTAAATGTGTAATATCATTAAAATTGAATAACTAATAATATCTATTAGTCACTAACTACATTTAGAAATGAAATAGATGGAATCAGTATGATTATCTATCATCATAATATTTGGTTATTAATCATCATAATATTTAAAAAAAAAAAAAAGATTATCTCAAGCAAACAATTTCAACTGTTGTTTTGTCCAATTTACCCAGTTTTGCACATTTTTTTATACCGGTTGTAATGGTTAAATGAACTAGTCTAATAATGGGTATAGACCAGTTTATTATCATGCATGTTTATATGAATAATATTTTGTTGATTTTCTTATGAATGCTTAATACTCTTTACTTGCTTTGTGTGTATGGGGGTGGGATGGGGAACTGGATACGCTTTCCTCAAACCCCACTTGGTGGGAGATATGAGAGAGATTAAAACAAGGTGTAACTAAATTTGAACTGTGTAATACACTTTTGGTTCACTTTCATGGATATACCTAATTTGGTGAAAGTAGTGTATTTTGGAGATATCGGACTGTGGGTGTGGCGTGGTGGATATTTAAGGAGCTAGGGTTTGAGATCAGTTGAGTTTGTGTTGGTAGTGGTGGTGGAGGAAGAATAGTGTGGGGTGATTTTGAGATGGTGTATTGGGATTGTGAGGTTTTGTTTGGATCCAAGGTTATTGGCTACATAGGTCAATAGAGAGAAAGTTTACGGCTTTTTTGGTTGCTGTTGTTGGTTCGTCCAATACGTCTGATTTTCACTAACATGGAAGGATTATTAGAATGAAAATATTATCCGTATCTGATTTAGGTTTCTTTGGGTTTTTTTTTTGCTGCTTCCTTGATTTCCACTAAGATGGAGGGGTTTGTATGGAATTAAACTATGAATTGTATTTTTTGGCAACTAGAAGGACTTAGATACAAAGTGATCAATTATTCAAGGATCCATTTAAAGAACTTTAATCTCATTTCACTTCTGTAAAGAGTCCTACTAATGGAAGGACCTAAATGCAAGATAGAAAAAATTTCAGGGACACATTTGCGTGAAGCACGGTCAGCCCTGTTAATGTTACATCTTGATGAAATGAAGGATGTTGTAGTATGCCACTAAGGGTATACAGTATGAACTGTCTATATATTCTTCCACTCAAAGAAACTGTTTTTCATTTCAGAAACTATCAGAATTGTTTTCAGAACCTCTTCTACAGTGTTTGGTAGGAGGGAAAGAAATAAAGTGGATGGAAATAAGAAGAGAGAAATCGAGTGGATTGTAGAGGTGTTTGGTTTGAGAAAAATAAAGAAGAAATAGAATAAAAAACTGCCAGATAGTGTATGTTTTCACCCAACAAATCTATATTTTCGTCAACACAATAACCAACCATGTTGACTAGTTTGCCTGAACTTCATTCCATGACAATAAATTTATCTTGTTTAACATGATTGCAGTTTAAAAAAAGTGATAATCAATTGTTTTCAGAATTCAATCGGTTGTTGCTGCGTGTAAATGTTGACAATTGATATTCAACAATGACAACCTGCTATTTTTTGTTATTCTTGTGTGAACTGTTGAATTTTCGCCCATTTAATCCTACCAAATAGGCCAAATTTCTCATATTTCCTTTATTTGGTGTAAACTGAAGCATTGCTGATAACATGTTGTGTTTGCTGGTTTCTTCTGCTGCTCAGGTAACTCCTGATGTCCATTTCCAGAAGGATCTGGATTTGGATAGCTTGGACAATGTGGAAATTGTAATGGCTCTAGAAGAGGAGTTCAAGTTAGAGATCCCAGACAAGGAAGCTGATAAAATTGACTCGTGTAATCTTGCTATTGAGTATATTGCTAATCATCCCATGGCTAGTTAACTAATGTGTCTTTTTTGTTTCATTTGGCTTCTTGCTGGAGTTAAGCATCAGTGCTACCTTGAACCCTCCCTTTACTTTCACTGGATGTTTCTGGAATCTGGTGTTTGTTATCTTTTCCTTTTCCCATTTGAATTGGAGTGAAGGAACTGGTTATTTAGAATAATGGGACCTGTTCAGAGAGGAATTTGTCAATGAAAATTGGTACTGGTTTTTTGAAGGACTACAATTTCAACTCTAAACTTGTCTTAGCCATGCTAAAGCTCTCATATTATTATATTGGTCTTAGTCTTACTTTTTCTGAACTGTGTATCTTTTTAGGCCTACCACAACTGTTTTTCAGTTTATTGATTGATTGAAGAGTTTGTAGACACAACGGAAATAAAACATAAGATTTCTTGTTCCATAATATGAGTGGAGAGGGTTTAATTGTTACATTAATTTATCCATTTTTTTATTAGTGTTTCTAGTGACCTTTGAATGTGGCAAGAGAGACTATAGTGGTACAACATTGAAAATACTAAATATTATATTTATGAAATGTTAGGTGAAAGTATGATGGAAAAAAAAATTACTGGAGAATTATTAAAACTTAATCAGGATTATATGTTAAATAAACAATTTTAAGAATTTCTTTTAACACACTGATGCTATATGATTTATGTAACTGACTTTATTAAGTAGGGTAAGAGTATTATTGTTTTCAGGAAAAAGTGTTGAGTTTTCACCAGTGTTTGAGGATAACAATTAATTTTATCGTAATGTCAATTATTTAATGATTTTTTTATATATAATAAGAATATCACTCTGACAATTTTAAAGTACAAAGTGATTAACTTAAATTGAATACAGTGAGAATTCTTATTTTATCTCTTTAATGGATACTTTGTAGTTTTTTCCCGATTTATGCATTTCTTTGTAGTAGGTATATGCATTCTTTGTTTTTTCATTAAACAAGTTGTTTAAAGTAAATGAACCAATCCAATAACTCAATCTGAACTTTCTTATCATGATGGTATAGAAAAAAAAAATTGAAGTCATTAACCAAATTTAATAACTAATTTACATTAATTAAAGTATAATTTAATCGAAATCAAATTAAAATCATTATAAGAAACACCGAAGGCATTAAACATAACTTTTTCCTATAACTAGAACAATCTCACACTGAGTGAAAAGATATTCTAACCGAATTGAAACAATTGCTGTCACTGGTATTTACAATTGATTTCGAACATTTAAAATTGATAACTTTTATTTAGCAAATAAAATATTTTTTTATATTTTAATATAATAAATATTTTTGGTAAGAAATTGCGACTTTCAAATAGTATAAATTAAATACATATTTATATATTATTCATATTTAATAAACATGCTCAATCATCAGTCATCACGTCAAGATTATATACACGTGACACGTCTTATTTACTACTTGCCAACAACCCTAAAAATATTTAAAAAAAATGATCTTTTGATTTTCTTAAAATATAAATAAAATGTAACAAAATATAAGATTAAGCTGACCAATATATTATAATATCATAGGATAAATATTAACTTTTTTAACATGTTATTTTTTCTTGACCTTATTGTCTAAATAAGATTATTTTCTATTTAGTAAAATAAAATTGCGCAATATAATCGTTTGATTATTATTTTATAATTTTTATATCTATGTTTTATGTATTTTATTGTATACTTTTTTATTTGTATTTAACATAAGTCGTGAAATAGATTGTGATCTTATGTATGTAGAAATTTCCAATTGAAACACAAATTCTGTATAATAGTTTTTTATTCATTAATTGGAATATGGTGTGTTCAGTTTTTTGTCTAGCAGGTTATTTATAATTTAAAAAATCGCACCAACCACAATAATTGGCCACCAGGGTGAAAAAAGACAACAAAAAGTTGAAGTGCATTTAAATGAATGATTCACGTGGTAGTGTAAACATGCATAGAAAGTAGTGAACATGTTGGCCAAAAATAATCCTAAACGTGTTGAAAATCACGAGTCATGGTGAAAAAAGAGAGAATATTTAATCATTTTAAACAAATTAAAATATAACTAAAATCCTAAAATATTTTAAAAAAAGAAAGAAAAGTAGAGTAATGAATAACATGTACTTTTAATTAAAAGGAAAAACAAATTTTTCATCAGTTAATATATCAATTATTCATTAATTACTCAAAGAGTATTAAATTAACTAAATATGTATATGAATCAATATCTAATACAATTTAATTTAATTAATGAAACATATGTTTACTGTCATGATTAGCACTTTACTCACCTTCATGGATTTATTTTAAGGTGGATTATTTCAAAAACGATTTTATTAACAGAAATTAATATTAAAAAAATTATATCTTAAGGCAGCTTGATACATTTATTAATAAATGAAACTTTAATTACGTAACTTCAGGTTCATTTGAAATTATAAAAGAATCGATCTAAAAGAGTTAACACGAAAAAAATAATAAAACTAAGATGTTCTGTTTTACCAACACTACTATGAAATTCTTGTTTTTTTTTTTTTTGA
>Ga0209700_103358_pt1 | contig 30876 bp, 22 predicted proteins | sample SiratroredBW_FD_187528 | JGI IMG/M metagenome (GOLD analysis project Ga0209700, IMG submission 187528) | Root nodule microbial communities of legume samples collected from California, USA - Siratro red BW (SPAdes) (version 2) | ecosystem: Host-associated > Plants > Roots > Nodule | place: USA...
AAGTTTTTTTTTTTTTTTTTTTTTCTACATGCTAGGTAGAAGTTATGAATAGAGAGAAGTTGGAATGTGATGGTGATACATCCACTTGATCTAGTGACACATCCTTTTGGTCCAATGACCCAAATCAATGGAGTTATTGTGAAAAATTAGGGATTAGAGGTATCTTCCTACAAAAGTGGTAATATGAAAAATGGCTGCCACTTGTAGGTAGATCACAAAGATGAATTCGATATATACGATACACATGGCATGGGAATGAGTCATGTGTTCCGATGCAATATGGTGAGGATGATTTCAAGGATGTTATTATTACTTATGTTGTTCACTCATGAAAACATTTCAAGATTATAAACAATAACGAATGGGAGATAATAAGGATGAGCTCCAAAGGTTTCAGCAGATAAAGATGTTTATAACTGTAGTAGAGAAGTTAAGATTGACTTACCTAGTACCAAATGGTCGAGTAACAAGGTTGAATATTGTTTTAGAGAAAATTTAACATTAAAAGTTAACATTCATTATAAGATTATAAGAAAATTAGACGCAAGCATAAGTTTAAGGATAACAAGGAAAGAGAGCGTTAAAGAAAAATTCCTAAGACCCTATAGCATTTTGATTAAATGTTGTTGAAACAATAAAGTTTAAAGCATAAATGCTTCTTTAAGATATAAGAATTATATAACAGATCATGAGATGAAATGAGTTTTCATATGTTTGTGCTTTATCTGATCAGTAAAAATCACATTAGTTTGTATGCATACATGCGACTCTGCAAGCTAATGTTGTAATTGACAAAAACATTTATGAACTTATTTCTATGTTGTAGATAATGATCCCATCTTCAAATCTACCAAGAATATCTTACAAAGTCCAAGTCAATATCAAAGATCTATTGAAAGAATCAACATAAATTCTAAAATGTTCTATGACAACTCCAGAAAGACTATTTGCCTCGTACGATCCTACTCTCTTTCCTCAATTTAGATAAAAGCTCTCTAACCAAGGTCTGATAGGTCACTGTAGCTATCAAAATGTTGCTCGAAAGGAAGATTGACATCTAATGCTGCATGAGGCGCATTTAATGCATGCCTACGTTCGTAAGTAAATAGACGAAGCGATAAAGATGAAGATTTGAAGTGACGCTCAATGGGTGAAAAAAGATTTGCAACGAATCTTATCTCAAATCAATTCTTAAAGAAATACTTTTCAAATTGAAGTGAGATAGAGCATCGGTAAAAAGAAACAACGTGCCAAAATATTCACGGGAACAAGGTTCATGTTCAAACAACAAACTAGTAGAGTGATTAAACTTTGTATATGTCATAAAATGTTATCTCTATAACTAGTGAGTGAACCATTATAAATTCTTGTGTTCTTGCTCTCTCTTTCATTGATCTTGAATCATGATTTACTTTCTGCATAATTTTTTTATTGCATGAATTATCAATAAATTGTTTTTGGAATTCAATAGATTGTTTTTCTGTATTGTACTTATTGTAACTCTTTGGTCTAAACTGTTCTGTGTGATGTTTTTTCTCTTTGGTTGGTTTGATTCGCTTAAATTGATATAGTCTGTAAAAACTTTTCAGTACTTGATTTTTCTGCGCAAGCACATAATTTAGACAAAATCAATTTGTTAATCTTGTGATTTGATCAATTGATTTTCTATAGTTATCCTATTAAAAAAATTTAACTGATTATTTTGGAATTTAATTGATTGAAATTTTCAAGCAAGAATATGAGAAATTTAACTTCGTTGGTTTTCAAATTTAACCAATTACTTTCGCTAGTTGGATTTCTAGCAAAAAAAATTAACTAATTTTTTTGTTGAATTGAATTGATTGATTTTCTATTGTGTTGTATTGACTGGAATTTCAATTGATCGTTTTTCTATTGTGTAGCTAATGAACCCACAATAAATTGTGTCAATTGAGAAAATTATTTTTTTTTCAATTTTTTACATAATATTTGTAAAATTTTTTGAAAGTTCAATTTACCCCCTCTTGAACTCAGCCTAAAACCTTTTTCAAAAAGTTTGTTTTAAAGCACGTAAAAACAATTTTATGCTATAGACTCATGATTGGTTTGAATGGTTGTGTTTTGAAGGGGGAATGTGAATGAAAAATTCCTTTTGTAATAGGGAGGAACTTAGTGAGAAAATGCTTCCAATTTCATATGTAGTGGTAAAGGGTGAGAAGAAAGCTTCATCGAGTCAGTTTTTGAAATTGTTAATTGAAGTTCTTGGTGGTACCACCAAATGTGCTTAATACAATTTCATCTCTACAAATGGTATCCCATTAATGTGAATAGTCATTTTAATATGTCACATTTAATATTCTTTGAATAATTTTATGATATTATTAATTTATGATAGTATTTATTTCTAACAATAAAGGAGCTTTTGGTTGCTGTTGATCGATGGTTTTTTATTTTGGCACTTGTATAATAATTTTAAGAAGAAATTCTTTGGAAAAAATGAAAAATTTAATGCAAAGGGCAACAACACCATGATATCCATAAGCTTAAGAGAGGCACATCCTATAATCAAGGATGTCAACATGGATGCTTACAAACGTTAAATAAAAATTTCTCCATGTAGGTTAACCTTTTTTTATGGATGCATTAGGTTTTAGTCAAACTCTAGGTTCACATAAACTCTTAAATGTGATACACTAACTAATAATATAAGTAAGCATTCAACAAAGTCATTCCTGATTCAATGTGTAAATCCATTATTATAGTGTTGAACGATATAAATTGTTTGTGATGGAGAGATAGGTTAAAAATACAAAAAAATGTTGCATTGGTGATAAAATTGATTTATATGATATTTTTGGACCATTTTTTATGACAAAAGTCAACTTTGTCCAAGCTTAAAATCTGTTTAATTCTCAATTTTATGTGGTTTTCGTTAATAATTGATTATGAGAGTCAGAAAATGAATTTAATCGCTAATTTTTATTATTTTAACTAAAAATGAAAAAAAAAACATTGAATTAAGAGAGGAAGGATTGAAGCCCTGAAGATGAGTGATTAAAGACCAATTTGACGCAAAATAGGGCAAGTTCGCGCCAAAACCTAAGTCTGGCCTGAGCAAACCTGAAATTAAAACCAAAGCCCGATGCAAAAATTGATCTTAGTAAATATTTTAATCCTGCACTTACTGTATGTCGTCTTGATTTGTGACTTGATCTTTAATTCTTCGGGTATTGGGAGATATCTTTTGTAATCAAGAATTGAATTAAAATACCAAATGAAGGCTTGTGTCTAGGAATATAGCATAATTATTTGTTGTCTTAAAATCCTTGTTGTGATTGCGATTTTTATTTATATCATTGATCAATGAATTGAAGGTTAATAGATGAGCTTAAGCATTCACCTAATAAATTAGGATTTGAGTATTTTTGTGGGTTGAGATTGATATTTGTTTGAAAAGAAGATAATTATTTTATACATGAGAGTGAGGATTGGTGAAATCTAACCCTGGAAATTTCATCTCATTCATCTTTAATCCCTATTTTTGCATGCGATTTGTTGACAAAAATAATAAAAAATATTTTAAATTTAATTTTTTTGGACAAAATCACAATTATGGAATTGTTCTTGAGTCTAGTTTTATTATAATTGTAGTTATTGTCTTGTATTGTACAAATCCTTTGAGAAAGAACGATATATATTATTTGCTACATTTGCTTATCAAATTAGGCTAACAAGTTTTTGGTGCTGTTGTCGGGGATTGTTTTTTAATACATAGCCTAGGGAATTTATAATTCTTTTAAACTCATTTTTTATTTTTGTTTCCATTTTTTTATTATTTATTCTCATTTTTCTTTTTTGTTATAATTTGTTTAAATAACTTATTTGGACTAACTTGTTTTTGTAGTTTTTAGTGTATTTTTGTGTATAGAAGGTATAATGTTCTTCTACTCCAGTTGATACTCAGGATTTTTGAATTTCTTTCTGAAAAGGAAATGATTTATCAGAATCAGAATCAAAGGAGAACCATAGGGGACTCAATCACATACATGAGTCCTAGAGACTTCACAAGTATTGTGAGGTCCACAGTGAATGAGAAGATTTCTAAGATGAAACCTGCTCTCTTACAACTTATCAACTCACATTAATTTCTTGGCTTGGATCATGAAGACCTACACAATCATTTGAACATATTTTATGAGTTGTGTGGCTTAGTTGGAATCACGAGAATCGAAGAGGAGGCATCGTTCTTGAGATTGTTTCCATTTCTTTGTCTGGAAAGCCTAAGGTTTGGACCAATCACAACTAAACCAAGCCGAACTAGTTGGAAGGATATGGAGACTAAATTTTTGTCTCGTTTCTTCTTGCCATCAAAGAATAATGAGAGGAAGGCAATTATAGCTACTTTTATACAAGGTGTTGATGAACCATTGATTGAAGCCTGAATGAGATTCAAGGCTTTGTTGAGAAAGTGTCCCAACCACAGTTTTGAAGTGGAGATGTAAGTGCATATTTTTTGTAATGGGCTTCAACCACAGACAAAGATGATTTTGGATGCTTCTTTTGGTGGCTCAGTTTTTTTCAATATTATGGAGGAAGCAATCACAATTATTGAGTCAATGGCTTCCACTAACCTACGAAGTCAATATGGTAGGACCACAGGCACATAACAAAGAGTGTTAGAGTTAATTTCTTAGTATGCTCTCTTAGATCAACACAAACTCTTTTCCTAGTAGATTGAGGTTTTCAACCAGCAGATGGATAATCTACCTCAACACATACAAGCCATACAAGCTGAATAAGTTCTAGCTCAACCAATTTTGAGGTGTGATTTTTTGTGGATGTAATTACTCCAATGGTTATTGCGAAATGCCTAGTGGTTCTCAGATTGAAAAAGTGAATTATTTGTGGAAACAATGACATCAACAATATCCATCATTGTATGAGAGAATCAACAAGTTGGAAGATACCTTTCAACAATTCGTGTAATTCTCCCTTCAGAATCAGAAGAATATTGATGCATCTCTTAAGAATCTGGAGGTTTAGGCGGATCAATTGGCTAAAGAAATGACAGACCAACAAAGGGAGATCATTATCTGCAAACACCCAAGCCAATTCCAAAGAGCAGTAAAAATTAATTATCACTAGAAGTGGGAGAAAGTTTAGGTTGAGTGATGAGAGTGCAACAAGTCAGGAAGGAAGTGTAGAAAGAAGAAAAAAAAGTGAGGAGGTTGTAGTAGGAGAGGAAAAAAAAAGAAAAAGAAAAAAAGAGAAGATAGAAAAATAAAGAAAATGTAAAAGTGAAAAAGATAGAGAAGTTGACGCAAAACCGTCTTTGAAACTGTAGATCAGAATAAAGAGATCACTGAGTTAGAGCATTGATCTAGAGCTTATCAAGGGTTTGGGCCTAACTGGGCTTGTTTGGGCCTCCAAACAAACTTTTGGGCCCAAGTTCAAATTTGAGAAGATCACTCTAGATATTTTAGAGCTTCAAGATTACAAGACCTCTAGTTGTAAAAATTGTATATAGTAGTGTAAAATTTATTTTGGACCTTGTATTTTGGGTTAAGTAAAATAGGATTTTGGGTCTTGTATTTTGGGCAAAGTAGAATAAGATTTTGGACCTTGAAGTCAATAAGAAAAAGTAAACGCTCACCTTTGAAAGAAGACTCTAAGAAGGTGCCACCTAAGAAATAGAGTCCAAGAAGACCCCACATGACACTCTAACCATTAGTTATGATGAAGAGGATATGTGACTTGGTTGCTCGACTTACTAGGACGACATTACAACTTGCTGACAGATCTATCAAATACCCCTAAGGGATGGTGGAAGATGTTCTAGTTAAGGTGGGAAAATTTATTTTTCAGTAATTTTTATTGTCATGGATATGGAAGAGGACGAAGATGTGCCTTTGATTCTTGGCAGAACTTTCATGAAGACTGCTACTGTCATCATTGATGTGGATGAGAAAGAAATGAGAGTAAGAGGACAGGAAGATGGGTTGGCATTTGACATCTTTGAAGGTTCAAAAACCTTCAACCATAGGGAAGGATTGCATGAAAGTTGATACTAGAAAAAATAGCTTCTCCAATGGTGAATAAAAAGGTGAATACCTCAACCAAATTGAAGAAAGTTCTCAGATGTTTTATTCAACAAACACGTAAAGAAAAGAAAAAGTCAGCACAGCAGGAGCTAGTGGAACTTGATGACTACAATCTGAGTTGAGAAAGTTAAGGAGCACATTGGTCCAAAATTGGAGAAAGCTGAGTGGAGACTTGACCAACCCATTGTGTTTGGTAATTCAAGATGAGAATATTCTTCGGGAGATGGAGAGAAAAATGGTCAAATTTGTATGTGGAGATAGAAAGTCCATATTCTAGGAGAATGAAGTTTGTATATAGACATATGCTACAACTAAGGTCTCATCCACCTTGAGTGAACTTTCTTTCAAGCTTAGGACATTAAACAAGTCCTTTTTGGGAGGCAATCCAAATTTCTTTATTTTTCATGTTTTGAAATAATTTATTGTCTTTTAGTTGGTGTTTTTGATGAATAGAGTCAACTCAAAAATGTCGCACTACCCAACTCAATTCCAAGAATTGGTCTCGGCTGTAGTCACGCTCGACGCGACCTGATATGCGCCTGGTGCAAATACATGTAGTGGTTCTCGGGAGGCTTTGTGCTCGGCGTGAGAGGATCTGCACCCAACGTGAATGTCAATTCTTGTGTAGGATTTATTTGATTGTTTTTTATGCCAAAATTGATTGGCCTAGGGAACAGGGCCAATATGGAGAAGGGGGTGAGGCAACTAATCATGGTGCTAAAGAAAAGGAGCAACTTTTTAGAGGATTGCTGAAGTTTTAGTTTTCCATTTTTTTGTTTTGTTTTTGGTTTTATTTTTCTATTTTATTTTGCTTTATGAATAAATGAGAACTTGGCTAGGTAACAATTTATCATGCATTGATTAATGACTTGGACTCAGTTTACTAATCTTTAATGTAAACTATGTATGCTAATTTTTATTGAGACTTAGAATTGAATAGGTTGTTCTTGTTAGTTTAAGTTGTGATTATTGTTGTGTTCTTGTGATTGGAAGTGCATTGTCTATAATTGTGGCATATTATGTGGCAACTTGTGGTATTAACTGTGTATCCAAGTGAGATTTTGAACTTCAGAGTAATTCAATTAAGTACTATCATTGATTCATAATTGATTTTACTTGAGTTTCTTTGCTAATTATTCATTTGCATGTTACATATGGTCAGTGTCATTTTTTTGTCTCTTTTTTAGTGTGAGCCAAATAGTCAACCTTTTTGATAGAATAAAACTTTTGTACCCTTTGTGAGCCTTTAAAATGAAATTTTTCTTCATCCTTGAATCCCTTTAAGCCTTGTTTGACCTCTTCATTTTGAGTTGAGAGAGAAAGGAGATCATGGCCTTATTAATATTCAAATTTGGGGAAGTTATTATAGACACTATATAGGAGGTATAAGGAGGAAATACAAAAGGTTATGCTTCACCATAAAATAAAAGCAACAGAGTGAAGAAAAAAAATTATATATTCAAATAAATAAGTTTAAGGGAAAAGTTGATAATTGGTTTGGATTTGAAATAAAAGAGGGTAGAATGTTCTAAATTTATTGATTGATCTAATTGCTCTCTTTGCTTGAAGTTTTTTATTATCTAGAAAAAACAATTTTTCTTCTTAGCCCAACCATATTACAATCCAATAAAAATCCTTGTGATGTTACATGTTTTTGAAATTTTTGGTTATTGAAATAAAAGGAAAACTTAAATTATAGGAAATTAGTGATACTAGAGATACTAGAGTTCTTGAGTTAAACACTTCCTATGGTGAGGGATAATGCTTCTAGTTGGCACTAAAAATTGCCATTTGTGTTGAAAGTTGTGTGCATTTTTATTCCACTTACACTATGAGTACCATAGTTGAGACTTGATGAGGTAACACTATTATTTTTTGAGATTGATTTGAGAAAAAGCATACATGATTGATTTTTTATGTGATTGGGTGAATTTGTTTGAGTCGTTGTATCACTGCTGAAAAATTATTTATATATGCCAAGTTACCTTTGCTTGAGGACAACCAAGATTCTAAGTTTGGGGGAATTTGATAGAGTTGATTTGTATGACATTTTTGGACTATTTTTTATGACAAAATCAACTCTCTCCAAGCTTAAAATTTGTTAATCTCAATTTTATGTGGTTTTTGTTAATAATTGATTATGAGAGTTAAGTGAGTTTTGTCACTAATTCTTATTATTTTGCCTAAAATGAATAGAAAAACATTGGATTAAGAAAATAAGGATTGAAGCCTTGAAAATGAGTGATAAAAGAGTAAATTCACATAAAATAGGTCAGGCCTGGAAATGTGAATCAATAGCAGAATCTAGTCGTGTGCAGCGCCATTGAGGATAAGCCGAGTGCGAGCGTCAAATTTGATATTTCCTGTGCATTAGGGTTAGATATCTTCAGTTGTCGAGGATAATAATTTCATTCATCTTTAATCGTTTTTCTATATTCCAATTATTGACAAAAATAATGAAAAATGTTTTGAATTTAATTTTTATGCATAATAATCTAAATTATGGAATCGTTCTTGAGTCTAATTTTATTATAATTGTAATTATTGTCTTGTATTGCACAAATCCTTTGGAAAAAAAAAATGATATATTTATTATTTGTTACATTTGTGACTTGTGCCTTACCATCATTGGCAAATTAGGCTAACAACTGGAGGGATTATTTTGCCAAGGATTCAAAGGAGGTTGGTCAAGGAATCAAATCTAACTAAAGTTTGGATTCCAAAGTACTTTGTATAATTTTATGTAATATTAGCTAATATTACATAATAACGAAAAAATTATGTACAATTGGTTTGCTTAGATGCTAGTGGAGGTGAGACATATTGCTTTGAAGGGTGATAAATTTATAGTTAATACACATGGAATGCAATTGAAGATAATGGATGTTGAGTGGCATCCTTATTGTCATTAAATTTTTGCCATGAAATTCATGGGCATGGATCCAACTGAATACATATGATATTATTACAAGAAGCACACCTATCAAGAAACTTATTCCCCACTAATCTACCCTTTGAATAAAGTGCATATGTGAGAGAAAATATGATGTTTTATCACCTCAGAAGAAGATAATGCTAGAACACTATAGAGAAAAAAAGAAAGTTTGAATCATAGGACTTGATGAAAGATGTAACCCAATTGAGAAAAGCTGAAATCATAAAAAAATTGCTAGAATAAAAGTACATGTCCATAATTAAGAATAAAAATCTTTGGAAACTGTAGGAACAGCTGTCTCCAGAAGGGGGGGTTGAATGGAGCCTGAACTCAATTCGCTATAAATAGAAACCACCAACCAAGGCAAAAATATATAAGCACAGATAAAGCAGTTTTATACTGGTTCACCCTAATCTCTTGGGCTACGTCTAGTTCTCCCTTAAACAAACTGTTTAAGAGGTTCCACTATTTAACAAATAGTTACAACGAGTACATAAACCTCTCCAGGTTACAACGAGTACACAAACCTCTCCAGGTTATCACGAGTACACAAACCTCTCCAGGTTATACCAGTCTCAATCTCCCTCTAAGATCAAGACCACTTAAGATTGAAATAAACACTCTCAAAAGAGATAACAATGAAAGCTCACAAGGGTTTACTTCACAATGGTGAAGAATTACACAATGGTTTCAAACAACCCAAAACTCTAGATACTCCCAATAGCAGATTGACAATAAACACTCAGTATATCTTCTTCAATGTATTATATGATATATTTCTCTTTTTGCTTTTTCTTCTATATTCTTCAACTTGAACTTGCTCCTCTATATGTAGCTTTTCAGAAACTAGCCGTTGGGATGCTTGAACAGAGCAATCTTGACTTTCTGATGTATGGAGCTCAAACTGGAAATATTTCTCTAATATTTTGAACTGCATTAAACTTGATTAATTTTGTATCAGAAATAATTTAAAATAACATAGAGAAATTATATTTGAGATACTCATCAATAGTTTGAATAATTTTCATTATGAACAAATCTGAACATTAAAGCACAATATGATCAATTAATCACATTTAAATATTTCATAATAATTTGAATAATTTTCATTATGAACAAATATGAACGTTAAAGCACATAATGCTATAAAATCAATTAATCACATTTAAATACTGCATAATCATTTGAATAATTTCCATTATGAACAAATTTGAATGTTATAGCATAATATGATATAAAATCAATTTTAAATCAAATCAATAATACATAAAAGTAAATAGTAAGAAAACTTATCTCTTTATAGACCATGTGTCTTCTGTTTTAATAATAATAATAATAATGTTAACTGCACAATGTATATAAGTCATCAAATATAAATATATACTTGAGTTTTATTATCATCAAAACTTTATTAAATGATTTGATCCTCTAAAAGGACTTTGGACCATCTAATGTTCAACAAAAACCAACCACATGAAACCAACTAATTCATCTACTCCAACACCTACAAACCTACCACATCAGTCCAAATCATCTACACTATTTAATTCTTATAAAACTTGAAAGGTCCAATTTGCAGTCTCTTAGATGGTTTTCCATCAAGAAGGTGGGTGAAGAAGTTGCATTGTCTTAAAACACTATCAAGATCTTATGTGCCTTAGAAACTTATTTGAGAACACCATGAGTGTTCATCTAGCAAACTAGGAGAGAGAGCACTTGAACCTTGTAATTATTGAAAGACTAATCCATCCCTAGTAGGCAAAACTCAAGATTAATGGTCATACCTCACTTAACCTTTACATCTTAGCTAGGAGTGGTTGTTTCATAAAGAATACTTGTTGAGCCAGGAGTGGCTTGTGGAAAGAATACTCAAGAAGTTAGTCAGGAGTAGCTTTGATCCAAGGAATACTCATTGATCCAAGAGTGGCTTGTGAAAAATATACTAGCCAGGAGTTGTTACGATATGAAAGAATACTCGTTGTTGAGTCAAACTGACTTGTGGAAAGAATATTCGATTGAGCCAAGAGTGGCTTGTGGAAAGAATACTCAGTTGAACTAGGAGTGGCTTATTGAAAGAATACATGGTTGAGTCAGAAGTGTCTTGTAGAAAGAATGCTCAAGGGTTTAGCCAAGAGTGGTTACAAGCTTAAATAATACTCGATTGTACTTTGCAGCGTTAGTTTGCCTAGTTTAACTCAATCAATTAATTGAGAACTAGATGTGGTTTCTTGAGACAAACGAACTAGTATAAAACATGGTGTGTAAGTCTTCTCTCTCCTTATCTCTCTTAATTTGTAGTTTATTGTCGTTCGTACTAATTCAAGAGGGAGAATAGCTTCTAAAACTAAGATTGGAAAACTACTTATTTAAGTAAATCTATTAGAAGTTTGAAGGTGAGTTTGATACATTCTATCACACGAAATCTGTATTTAAAAATGATCCATTAACAAATTGTTAGTTATAAAAATTTATCATCTGAATGATTTTCATCAAACAATTTGCAACAATTTTCAAAGAATCTTTAAAACACAATTTAACCCTTCCTTCTTGTGTTTTCCTTATTTTCACAAGTATTATTTGGACCCGACCACATCTAGTTATACAAGTATTCTTTGGAGACAACAACTCTTGGATAATCCTGATTGTTTACATCCAGCTACTCCTAGACAGATATGACTATTATTTAGAATGTAACCATTCGTGGCTAAACAAGGGCATTTTTTTGAACACAGTCATCCTAGTTATAACTTGAGTATTATTTGGAATGTAGTCACTCTTGACTAAGAATTAAGCATTGTTTGGAGGTAGAGTTCCTCGCTAAACCACTTTGTTAAACAAAAGGTGTGATCTACATGATCATATATTTTACTCGCTAAAAGAGAGTTAACGTCCTAAGACGAATACAATAAGAGTACACTTTTCTAGATAGATAGATATGAACACAAACAATGTTCTTCCTCACAAATACAAGTCTAAGGATTGGTTAAGATTACAAAATCTTGTTCATGTTCTTAGAGAAAAAGTTTCATCAATCTTCCTTCTTCACATAGATATTTTTTATATAGAGTTGAGAAGAATGGAGTTGTTGTAAATCCTTTAGAGCCATTGTAAGATAAATTGAAGTTATACTTCTTCAACTATCATTTTTTCACACTTGGTGCTTAGAGATGTGTTAAATGATTTTGACTTAGTATTAAATATGTGTGGTTTCTTTATGTAACTTCTCTGATACACGACATGGCTTATCAAGCCTAGGTAGGTAACTTTTTTCTTCTTTAGCGTAGCAAGCGAATCTTGACATTGTTGGCTAACTCCTTAACATTAACATTCTGCCTTTTCAGAAAAAATGTAGGAGTGGATCAATTTTTATCACGTAATTCAAGAGATCTCGATGTTGACAAAATGTGGCGAGATCTGCTTGAAATAATAAAGAAGCGAACATTACTTGCATAAAGAGAATAAGTCCTTATAAGTCTGAAGTGTACCATGAAATGATCAAAGCTTGCGTCTATTAGATGAAGTATACCTAACATCTGTCTGAGTAAAAGCTTATCAGACAAAATGCAACACACTTGCATTTGTTCAGCTACACTACTTGTGTCTGTTAGGCTAAACAAGACAGTTGCATTGGATAATACCTGATGCTTATAAATATTATGTTTTAATACTTTGTTGTTTAACCACATAATTAAAACCAAACAAAAGGTATGTTGATCATTGATCTAACAATTACTTTTAACCAATAAATTCTTTCATTTAGGTACATTCACAAATTGAGTATAGGACAAGGAAAATAAGAGGTATATGGATTTGTTGAGTCTCAATTTATTTAAAAGTTGAAACATAAAGGTTCTAAGTGAACAATACTTACAAAAATAGATACATGACTCATATATATATATATATATATATATATATATATATATATATATATATATATGACTTCATATATGGAAGGTTTAATTCTAAATAATTTCTTATTTTGTAATTATGATACTTATACAACTAAGTGATTTGACATTGCATGTAGGTCCCTTTAGTGTGTGTTTTTGTTCATTACACACTAATAAAATGAAAAGCTTATTAAGAAGGTAAGTTTAACGTTTTCTTTAGCCACATTTTATAGTATATTATTGAGTTACATGTATATTTCATTTACATAGAATTGTGGTTGGTATAAAGTTTCAAGTGAAAAAAAGCAAAACAAAAGATAACTAGAATACATTTATCCTATAATTATTGATCTTTTTAATATATACACTAAATATTTTATTAGTGTCATAGGTAAGATAATTTTTTAATATAACTATTATATCATGTACTAGATGAGAGACATTATTATTAATACAAGTACTACTAATTCTAAGATCGATGTAATTTATTTTCATATTTGGTTAAGTTAAATTTCTCTTTGTAAGAATTAAATATTAACATAAATCAAATATTTTAGTTTCTTTAGGACCTGATATTATTTGAAGACAAATATTTTGTAGATAAGACATCAATGAGTAACTTATCTTTTCCAACAAAATAGTAGTTGAATATAGTTATATGTTATTTAAATATTTGAGGTTTCTTCTATCATAGTCTGCAATATTAGGTTGTTTGCGTTATAAATTAAACAATTTGATTGCAATTTTAGCTATAAATATTTGTTTGGAACTCATAGGTCCTTTTTGACTCTTTACTAATACCACTTTATATGTTGGACATGTCATATCCAACTTAATTTTGCTCTTAGATACCACTTAAAGTTTTTACTTCTAATACGAATAAACTATAAGCCTACGTAAAAATCACTATTTTATGTTAAATTCCAAGATAACCCAAGTAACAATCACTTTTGACATCACATGCAAACCCAACATATTTTTTTCTATCACCATATTTATATTGATTATAGATAGAACATAATATGAAAAAAAAAACAAAAAATTCTGTTTTGTGCAAGTGCATTCATATAACCAAATCATACAAATAAGATACCAACAATTAAATGAGACAATAAGAAAGTAATTTCTATTGTCTAGAACATTAATGAACAAAATTCTTCTTATGTACTTATAGAAAAAGAAAATAAATTTCTTTATAACTTCATTCACAAAAAATAATTCTATTTATACTAGAAGTAGACTTTAAGTCTAAGTCAATCTTATAAAACCTTATATAAGATTATTTTTATGGAAATAACCAAAATGGACACTTTTTCAAAAAAAAAAAAAAGTGTAAATCAAATGAAATGTAAACCAGATGACACCTCATCCAGTTTACTTTTTCAAAACAATAAAAACTGTAAACCAGATGAGGCCCATCCGGTTTACATCTCCAAATAAAATGTAAACCGGATGGCACCTCATCTCGTTTACTTAAAAAAAAATGTAAATCGAATGATGTACCATCGGTTGACATTTCAAAATCAAATGTCAACCGTATGATACCTCATCCAGTTTACATTTTTGAAAAATTATATAAATCGGATGAAGTGTCATCCGATTTACATTTTATTTGGAAATGTAAACAGAATGGCACCTTATTCAGTTTACATAATTTCTCAAAACGTAAACCGGATAAGGTGCCATCCAGTTTATAAAATATTAACTTCATCCAGGAATGAAGGAGGTGGAGGGTATTGTTGGCTTTTGTAAGGTTATAATAAACTTTTATATACAGTATGGAGGTGGAGGACGAGAATACGGAGGTGGAGGAAGAATTTGTCTAAGCTCTGATACCATATCAGAAGTGGACTTCAAGCCTAACTCAATCTTACAAAACTGGCTTGTAAGGTGAGGTTTGCACTCACTTTATAAACTATTAAAAGGCCTAATCTCTAGCCGATGTGGGATCTCCAACAATTTAACTTTTTCAACCTTTTTTATTTTTTTAAACAAAAGTATAAAATAATTTTAGATTATAAAAAAGCATTTTATTTTTTATTTTATTCTTTTCAAAATATTTATAAAGCAGTTTATCATGAATATTTTAGTCATCAAAGATAATAAATATTCTTAATTAGTATTTTCATCAACCGGGCTTGAATGGAAAAGCCTGTGCAACTAGCACAATGCTCAAGCATTCGATCCACACCTAAGATAAGAGTCACCATTTGAGAAAACAAATTGAGTTTGCATTATTGAAAAAAAAATTAAAGAAAGAGAAAGATGAAGATGAAATAATTATGTATGCTATCTTAATAACATTTTATTATAAAATTACAACTGATTACTATTTATTATTATTGAAAATGGTTATTACTAAAAAGATATATAATTACTTTCCAATACATAGTTTGTTTACCAGGGATAGTTCAAGGCCCAAGCAGGTAAAGCAACCGCTTTAGGACAAATTCTTCCTCCACCCCCATATCCTCTTCCTGCACCCTCATATAAGATTTTAATTCCACAATTGTCCTTGTAGAAATTACCCAAATACCATTCTTTTATTAAGCAACCATCCTCCTCCGTAGTTCTTCTCCGATCACCCTGTTCGTGAACCTGCAATTTTCTCTCAAATATATCTTTCATAGTGTTATTTTTGAAGGTTTTGAGGGTGATTGAATGGTATGGGAGACATTCCAACCGTTGTGTAGTGTTTATCGGCGATAAGGAGCGATGGGGAGGTAAAATTTTTTATTTTGGTGAATTTCTGAAGTTTCTGGTAGGGCACCCGGATGAGGCCATCCGATTCTAATTTTTTGAAATTTGAGAACCGGACAGCTTGACATCCGGTTCATAAATTGTTAACCGAATGAACTGGAGGGGGATGCCATCTGATTTGTAAGTTGTGAATCGGACGCCACCCCATCCGGTTGTCATAAGGTAAAAAAATTGCAAACCGGATGGATGGTGGGTGGATCTCATCTGGTTTGCAAATTTGTGAACCGGATAAAGGTGTCATCCGGTTCACATTTTTTCAATTTTTTTTAAACTAACAAACTTTGTGCACTATGATAGTTGAGGACCAGAGGAGTTGGTTAGCTCTCACCTATCACCACCCAATTAAAATTAATGTACTTGAAAGTAAAAAAGAAATCAAGAGTCTCTTCTTTTGCTGTGTTTACTTCTCATTCCAATTTCCAACCCCATCTTAAATGAAGAGTCTCTCCTCTCTCCTGCTGCATTTCATAAAACTAAATTAATTTAATTAAGGCAAATGAAGAGTCAAAGAAGAGTCTCCTCTGCTGCATTTTAGGATGAGTCTCTTATTATCTTGTTTTGGATGTTCACTCTTCCTGATTGAGTTTCATTCCAAATTCAATTAAAATAAAACTAAATTAATTTAATTAAGATAAATGAAGAGCCAATTAATTTAATTAAGACAAATGAAGAGCAAAGAAGAGTTTCCTCTACTACATTTTAGGCAGAGTCTCTTTATTATGTTGTCTTTCATGTTCACTCTTTCTGATTGAGTTTCATTTCAAATTCAATTAAAATAAAACTAAATTTGCGTTAATTAAATAATATAATTTATTTTAATTGAATTTAAAATGAAACTCAATCAGGATGAGTTAACGTGCAAGACAATATAATAAAAGACTCTTCCTGAAATGTAGCAGAGAAGATTCTTCTTTGGCTCTTCATTTGCCTTAATTAAATTAAGTTAGTTTTATTTTAATGAATTTGAAATGGAACTCAATCAGGAAGAGTGAACGTTCAAAACAACATAATAAGAGACTCTTCCTGAAATGAAGCAGAGGAGACTCTTCTTTGATTATTCATTTGGCTTAATTAAATTAATTTAGTTTTATTTGAATTGAATTTGAAATGAAACTCAATGAATTTGTGAAATGCAGTCGGAGGGAGGAGAGACTCTTCATTTAAGATGGGGGTTGGAAATTGGAATGAGAAGTAAAGACAACAAAAGAAGAGATTCTTCATTTGTTTCTACTTTAGTACATTAATTTTAATTGGGTGGTGATAGGTAACAGCTAACCAACTCCTCTGGTCCTCACTATATCTGTCACAGTGCATAAAGTTACTGTTAGTTTAAAAAAAAATTGAAAAAATGTGAACCGGATGGTACCCTTATCTGGTTCACAAATTTGCAAACCGGATGAGGTCCACCCACCACCCATCCGATTTGCAATTTTTTTACCTTATGACAACCGGATGGGGTGGCGTCCGGTTCACAAATTACAAACCGGATGACACGCCCCTCCAGTCCATCCGGTTAACAATTTATGAACCGGACGTCAGGCTGTCCGGTTCTCAAATTTCAAAAAATGAGAACCGGAAAGCCTCATCCGGGTGCCCTACCTGAAACTTCAAAAATCCACCAAAATAAAAAAATTTACCTTCCTGTCACTCCTTATCGTCGATAAACAATGCACAATGGTTGGAATGTCTCCCCTACCGTTCAATCACCTCCAAAACCTTCAAAAATAACACTATGAAATATATATTTAAGAGAAAATCACAGGTTCACGAATGGGGTGATCGGAGAAGAACTACGGAGGAGGAGGGGTTGCTTAATAAAAAAAAAGGTATTTAGGTAATTTTCACAAGGGCAGTTGTGGAATTAAAATTTTGTATGGGGGTGTAAGAAGAGGGTATGGGGGTGGAGGAAGAATTTGTCTCGCTTTAGGCCTCAAGGCCTCAAAAAAATTTAATACGCTTTAGGCTTCAAGGCCTCAAAAAAATTTAATACTCATATTAGTATAAAATAAAAATATTTAATTTTAAAATTATGTTAACAAAATTTTAATTAAAAATTTAAATATTTTAACTGACTTTAAGTTTACATTGGTGCTATAAATATTATTTAATGACTTTAAATTTATATTGGTACTATAAATACTATTTAATGAATAATATTCTTGAAACTTTCTTATAATAAATTAATAATATTTAAAAAAAATTGAACAGTCAAGGAATCTTAGGTATCAAAACTTTCTAATTTATCTCTTCCCTATATTCCAACGGATTGATATCATCTCTTTATATATCCTATCATTGTCTGACTTTTTCACTTCTCTCCTTCTTTCTTCACTTATATCTTTTCTTCCTCTATCTCTTTGTTCCTTCCATAATATAATATTATTTCAAGTTGTTTCCAATTTCAAATTTATTTCATTTTACATTTCATCATTCTATATTGTGCATTTATGCGTTTGTCTTTACTTAGAGACTTTGAGCAGTAGATTGATTAAGGAAAAGTTTGTGTTCACTTTGTCTCCTTTTGAGTGCATCAATATTAGGTAAAAATAATATGAAATTGATCAATTGATCCCAATTTTTTTATTATTTTTTAATTAATCTTAAAATAATTTGTGCAGATTAAGGGAAGAGAATTTAGAAGTTACAAATTATATTTAAAGACATACCAAAGGACAGGATCGAAAGATAATATCATAATAGGAGACTTGAGACTTTACGATCAAGTTTACTGTCTTGACAATCAAGTTTTATCTTTCTAACTTAGTCTTATTTTATATACTTATAAGTTATATTCAGTGTGATATATATTATAATTTTTAATTTTATATAAAAATATACAAATATGGCAACTAGAAAATTTGAATCAGGTTATTCAAAACTTCAAAAAAAAAAAAAAGAAAAGTTAAACCTTTTGTTGAATCACAAAAAAAGGGCTATGGATAAATTTATAAAAATAAACAAAAAAAATGAATTAGAAAATACAGGCGAGTCTTCTTTGAATGAAGAACACAACAATATAAATTTAGGTGAAGATAACAATATAAATATAGGTGAAGACAATAATAAAGTAGTCAATGAAGATAATAATTTTGATTCTCAAACTCAGGATAATAATTTTGATTCTCAAACTCATGATAGTAATTATAATTCACAAACTCAGGATAACGAGAATGAAATTGCAAGACAAAATGATTCTAATATTAAAATATATATGATCCAAGTCAATGGGAGGATATTGATACAAAATTAAGAGACTTATTAGTAGAAAAATGTCCTATTAGGATAACTCATATAGATTTTTCAAAAGATAAATACTCAAGACACTTTTCTGTATCATATTATATTCAAAAATTGTCTAATGGGGAGAAACATGAAAAAAGATGGCTCATTTATTCTACAGATTTAGATAGAGTATTCTATTTTTGTTATAAATTGTTTCATGTTATTAGTTGTATTAGTAAATCAAGTAACAAAGGTAGTAGAGATTGGAGAAATCTTAATACTAAGTTAAAGAGCCATAAAATAAGTGATGAACACATTGTCACAAACACGTTGGGAAAGTTGTGTTGAAAGTGTGAAAGATGTAAGATTTCAAGCTCTACAAATAAGAGATGCTTTATTTGAACTAGTTGAAACTAATGATGATCCTAAAATAAAAAGTGAAGTTGAGTGTTTAGCAACTTATGAACTTGAAAATTTTAAATTTTTGTTAAGCATGATTATTTGGTATGATATATTATTTGCAGTTAACTCGGTTAGTAAAAATTTACAATCAAAAGATTTATGTATTAATATGGCATTAAACAATTAAAAGGTCTTCTTTCATTTTTTGAAACATATAGACAAAATGGATTTGAAAATGCATTCATTTCTACCAAAGAAATTATTTCGTGAAAAAAGAACCCGTCATAAAAAAAACAATTTGATGAAAATATGGAGAATGAAGTTATTAAATCACCTCAAGAGTCATTTAGAATTTATTATTTTTTATATATTGTAGATAAAACAATTACCACACTCCTAAATAGATTTGAACAATTTAAATATATGAAGATATTTTTGGTTTTTTATTTAGTATTAAAAATTTAAAGTTATTGGATTGCGTACTTTTGAAAGAAAAATGCTTAAACTTTGAAAAGTATTTGAAACATGATAATTTATTAGATCTTGATGGCTTAGATTTATTTTTAGAATTAAATATCTTAAAGGAGATTATAGGATTGTAAAATGATAAATCAATTAACATTCTTAATTATATAAAAAAGAATAAATTTTTTTCCAAATGCATATATAGCATATAGAATAATGTTAACAATGCCAATATACTAAAAGGAGTTTTTCAAAACTTAAACTAATAAAATCGTATTTAAGATCATCAATGTCTTAACAAAGATTAAATGGATTAGTTTTATTGTCTATGGAAAAAGATTTTTTTTAAATGAAATTAATTATGATAATTTAATAGACAATTTTGCATCACAAAAAACTCGAAAAATAAATTTTAAATAAAAATATCATAATTTTAATTATTTTATTAATTTAAAAAAGATCTCATTCTTTTATTCACTTTAGGCCTCCTAAAACTTTGAGCCGCCTCTGTTGTTTACACGTATCTAAATCAGGATTATAGTCAAAATTATAAACTTAATATTTGAATTTTTATAAGATACTTTATTCTAAATCTTAAATAAGGCTATATATCATAAAAAAAACATTTATTAAACTTTTAAAATATCAAAGTATAAATTAAAATTATTACAGGGTAAATTTTATGAAGTTATTACACTAGAACAAAAAATGTAAAAAAAATCTATAAAATAATATAAAAAATAAAATTGACCTAAAACAAAACAAGGAAATGACCTTAATGGCTGCGTTCTAAATGACAATTCTACATATATATCGCTTCGAAAACTCTCCATAGTTTGACTTAGTGCGATGTGAAAAATAGTTATTATAATATATGTATTCCAAATACTAGTGGCGATGTGTTGTGCTAAGTTCATATTTTTTATAACAATAAAAATAATACAATGTTTCTATAATTATTATTATAATGAAAAATAAACATTTAAATATAAAATATAATATTGCAATAAAATAGTTAAAAATAATATACTTTTTATTAATTATTAAAATTATATTTTTTTAATCTTTTATCACTTGTATCATCCTATATTTTTCATCTAATAGGAACTTTATTACATAGAATATATATAATAAAACTAAATATAAATATCCATACATTCATCATATATTTTAAAAAATATTTTTACACATAAGATTTAATAAAAATATCTTCGTATAATCACAATAAAATAACATAAAATAAAATAAAAATTTTCTATCAGTTCGTAAAGAAGTCACACCTCAATTCCTTTGTTTACGTGTAATACATGATCATCGAACATTTGAAAACAAAACAAACATACACAAAAATAAAGGTAAGATAGAGAGTTTAAAAAAAATATTTTCATAAATTAAATTTCTATCTCAATCAAACAACAACAAATCAATCTTTCATAATTCATCTCATACAACACATTATCATTAGCATATCACACTCACGTGCTACTATTTATCTGTATGATCTGGTCCAATTGATTCTTTTCACACCGTAGTGCAGTCATGATAACCTGTCAATCCATATGTATGATTTGGTCTAACCAGTTGTTGTTTTTCACATCGTAGGACAATCATATAACATTTCAATCTATATGATATGGTCTAACTGGTTCTTTTTCATATCGTAGCGTAATCATATATGTTAGTACTCTCACAAGACTAAGTATTTGATGAAGCCAAGCAAGCCAAAGCAAGCAAGCAATTGGAAGTGTGTCTTAGGCTTTGTTTTAAAGTGAGTGAATGTGATTGGTGGTGAAAGAGAACCGATGCACAATTGAGGAGAAATTCACTAACACATAGTCTAATATGATTAAAACTAACCACAAAGGATAAGCTAAGCTTTTGGTAAAAGCAGTTTTTGAAAATACAACACTGGACAAAAATACATCGATTTTAGGTTAAGTGAAACGATTTATTCGTGCACTGAACAGAACTGCATAACTGTTTTATCAAAATTGTTTTGGGTTTTTCACTTAAATAAAAGGAGGGTTTTCTAACGTGAATAACAGAGAGATGATATAGAGAATCAATTTAGAATTTTTCTGTTAGAAAAACAATTTGTGAAACCTAGGAATTTCTTGAACAATTGAAAGGGGCTTTTCTTGAAGAATCAATCTTGATCAAAGTACTGTGCTATTGGATTCCTTTAAGATTGTGTAAAGGCCTCTCTTGTTGCGCCAATTAGGGAGTTTCTCAACCTTTCTTGAACCTGTTTGATTCAAGATTTGTGTTGTTTCATTGTAATTTTATATAATTCTTGAACAATTGTATTGAGTGTGGGCTATAGGGTTTAGCCGTGTATTGTTGTTGAATTGATTGGGGTTGTGGGGTGTGGTTTCAATAATTCAGGGGTGTTCTTGGTTCTTGCGTGGTGTGAGAACTGTGTGATTGATTGTAATTGTACAATTGAATGTTTTAGTGAAATTTTCTTTGCTAGTTGGGCAAAGAAGATTGGACGTAACCCTTGAGGAAGGGTGAATCAGTATAAATTATTTGTGTCTCTCTTTCTTGACCCTTCTCTATATTCTTGATCTGATCTGCATTAGTTACTGAAATTGTACTCGCTTAATTTGATTATTTTCTCATTTTGCATCACCTAAAGCATTATGTTTTTGTGGTTGTATAACAGGTTCTAATTACATATTGTTATGTGACACATTCTACAGAATTTGTGTTGTTTTAAATTCCATATCATAATTGTGATTGTGTAGTTGTATTATCTTGGTTAGCTCAAGAGTGGTTGCTGCATAATTGTCCTTAATGTTGTACCTAATCAAATCTGTTTTTGAAATTCTTTTCCACAGTTTATAGGTTTTTAGTTCTATCTTCCTTATTTGTTGTGTTAGTTCTGCTCCTTGCTTGCATATAAATATTGATCAGGATCTGTGAATTGAGTAGGTGTAATACTGCTGCTTTGTATTATTTTTCTAAATTCACATAACAAATCTTTTATTTGAACACAAACTGGTTCTAGTTTAAATTGCTTTATTTACTATCTGCATATAGCATTCTGTTCTAGATATTAAACTGCTCTATTTGGATTTCTTGTTATGTTTAGAAATCTTTCACTACATAGCTTCAAGAAGTTGTTTTGTGTTTTGCCATTGAGGTTTTCTTGGTCTGAATTTTGCACTTACCAGGGAGCACATCAATCAATTCCTTCTTTGTTGTTTTGTGTACTGCATCTGCCCTATTAAATCTGGTTTAAGGTGTTATTTGCATTAGTTTGATACTCTGTGTATTTGCATAAGTTCTGATATGGTTTTTTAAATTGATATCTTAAACTGATTTTTTAGAATAAGTTTAGTATCATATAGTTTCTGCTGCATTGGTTCTTTAATCTGGTTTTTGTTAAAGCTTTTAAATTGTCCAATGCAGTTTGTGTTTTCTCACATACATAAGTTCGCCTTGATTAACTTTAAATTTTCCTATCAAATTGATGTAGTGTATCTTTGATTGAATACTAAACTGTATCTTGATTGCTCTTGTACTGTTTTTTCCTTGTTACGTTGCTCTGATTTGATTTTTGTTGTTGTATGGATCTTGCTCGTGCAGTGTTGATTGTTATTTACTCTACCAAAAAATAAATTGATTTATCCGTGTTGAAATCAGTTTATTTTTCCTCTGTAACTCATATCATTGATTATTGAGATTCACTAAAGGTTTTCTATTTGGGAAAAAACGTTTTCAATGATTTCAAAAGCAAAAGTCTTATAAAGTTTAATTTACTCCGTCTTGAACTCAATCAAATACATTTTCAATATAACATTTCAATCCATATGATTTGGTCTAACCGATTTTTTTTCACACCGTAGCGTAGTCATATAAACATTTCAATCCATATGATCTGGTCTAACCAGTACTGTAGCACAATCATATGTAGAGTTATTGAAAATTTCAACTACTTATATTAAGTCCATTATAAATATTTGATATGTATATAGACTTTTCTTTACGTTTGACATAAAATGATTTATAAATAAGTATATAATTGTTTACATGGAAGTTTTAATTAAGAATCTACTGGTAAGCGTTCTCATATTTTAAGAAAAATTATAGGTATTTCCTCTTTCTGAAAAAAAAAATAAAAAAAATAAACTCCCCTTGTCTATTGGTATTTCCAACATTCTGCTGCCGTGAAGATAGTTTCATTTTCCAAACCTTAACTTATGGCTAGCCTTGATCATTTGTTTTATGTTGTTCTTCTTAGGATATATTGTATTTATTTTGTCGTTGACTTTGATCAATCTCCATGTTTTTCAAATATTTATTAATTACTACGGAATCTCAAACTTTAATATCTTTTGTTATTTTTGTGATATTTTAAACTTTTTGTTTTTGTTCTTTTTGTTTTTTTATTTCTATTCAATCACGTGCTAAATTCATTAAATATGTGTATGGCTAAATAGAAATTCATCTCTCATTATTGATACGTGTTTAAATTAAATTTGTGAAGAGGAGTGAAGATAAAGTATTGTTAGAAAGTATTTAGATCTAACATGAAAAAAAAAAAGTAATAATCAAAAGTGATATTTGTGTGAAAAGGATAACTCATACGATTAAGTTTGAACAATTTCCAACAATCATAAACTACTAATTCAAAGCACTAACACCAGATAAAAGGTTCAATTCCATGAAGAAATAGTGAAGTAAAATAACAGATTTTGTGTTTCTAAACAGAGAAAAACTCAATTTTAAAAATTATTTGATAAATACTAATATATATTTTGAATAGCGAATCTTTAGAAGATAATTGATTTTTGTAGAAAATTTAAAATACTTTAGGATAAAGTATCTTGTTTGGACAGAAACTTATAAAAGAAATTAAAATTTTAGAAATTTATAATAATAATAATAATAATAATAATAATAATAATAATAATAATAATAATAATTAGATTACTTAAAGTTAAAATATAGTTGAAATGTACGAATTTTGACATTTTTCAAATTCTTTTATTCTTTAAATTTTCCATACTCTTATTCTATCCTTGATTAAGTCGTTGAGACATTTTTATCTCGATTCAATTTAAACGTTATTAGTTCAACTGAGATTAGAGTGTTTTTAGTTTGACATTTTTTTTATTTATTTTTACTTATACTGTTCAAAATTTGCTTCAGATTGTGATTAATTTTGGTTTTCATGACCTAGGTTATTTTTTTGTCATAATGTTATTTTTCAAGTGATGTTAGCTAGTGTTTTCTTGACTAATATTAAATATTATTTTTTTGGTTGACAAGAATTAAGATTATTTTTCAGCTGATACAGGTGAAAGTTGTTTTTTTTTACCAATGTTGATGAGGATATAAGTCAATGTTATTTCTCAACTAATGTTAATAAAGATTTTCTTGAAAAAATTGTTAAAGTTATTTTTTTAGCCAATTATAGTTAGGGTTTTTATCATTTTCAATGAAATTATATTTTTTAATGGATGTAAATTAAGTCTTTTTAAGTGATGTTGATAGAAATTATTTTTGAGTTAAAGTTGTTGAAAAATTTTTATCTGTTGATATAAACTAATGTTATTTCTGAGTTTATATTTATCAGCTTTCTGGATGAGTATTTTTCAATGAATACGGCATTTTACAATTAAAATTTTGTAATGATTATTTGTTTTATACTAATATTTATTGTTTTTTTTATCAATCTCAGTAGAATTGTTTAGTGATAATTTTTGTATTTAGTAATAATTAAAATATTTTAATATTAATATTTAATAAATTTAAATTATCTTATTGAAATAAAACATTTTAAAAATAAAATTTAAAGTGAAAATAATTCAAATTTCATATATATTTAAATCTCTTAAAAATTTTCTAGAAACATAATATATAAGCAAATGATTCACGTATTATAGGAACAAAGGAAAAAATAAATTTATTAAGAGGTTAGTAAAATAAATAGTAGACAAGAAAATTTACTGAGACTAAAAGTCAAATGATTTTTTTTTTGATAAAAAACTAAATATAACTAAATTTTAAGAACTGAAGAAACACTTTTTCATCGCACTAATATCAAAATTCAATAGTTTCTTTTCCAATACACTAGAAAAAAAGGACTAAAAGATATTTCCAATCCACGAATTTGTAGGGAAGATCACAAATTTAAGTTCTAACTTTCATAAAAAAAAACTATTAAAAAAATATAATATTACATTATACAAGTTTTAAGAATAAAAGTTATATGAATTGAATTTTAAATTGTCTAATACTAATATATAAATAAAACTTATAAAAATATAATTCTTATAAAATACTATTATTTAAACAATAAAAGTTACATAATAAAATCTGAACATAACAAAAATCTTTAAGGATATACCCTAATGATATTCTGTGAAATATATTTTGCTTCACGAATTAGTTTATGTCTTACTTCCCTAATGCTATATGTCATCATCGTACGTCTATTGTCTAGATGCAGTTTATGGTTCAATTGATTCATCAATAATATATAATATCTCAATGTTTTTATATTTTAATGATATATGTTACATAATTTCGTTAAGTTGTAAGTAATTTATAAATTTAAATATTTTTAATCATATGTTAATTAAAACTTTTTTATTGCATTAAATATTAGAATATATTTTATTTTTCCTATAAGTATTTTGTTGTTTGGTTTTTATCATCAACAAAATAACATTAGTTTCATCTTCTTCTTTCTATCTTACTTATTAATTCATTTATTTTCTTTCTAATTACTTTTAATCCACTGATCCACTTGTTATTCTCCAAAGTAGAAAATTAAAGAAGAAAAAAACACAAGTCGATCAACGATTTGAAAATAACAGAAAAGTAACAAGCACGTAATATTATTATTAACGATACAATTAATAACAAAATACTTAAAGCAAATATAAAAAATATTTTAAATATTAACAGGACAAAATTTTTAATAAGAACTTAATTAAATATACCTGAACTTATAAGTTATTTAAATTTAATTAAGTCTTACATCAATATAAATATATAATCACGTATATATAATAGTTATTCTTTAATATAATATTTTAAAAATATAATATATCATTTAATAACTTTAACGTATTTTCATATAATTTTTAATATTTTTTTAACTCCTTAATCAGTGGGGTTTCCTTGTAGGGAGCTGGTAATGTAACAGTGATGAGGTTTGTTAATTAGCAAAAATGTTTGTATTTGCGAAAACTTATGTGGAGAAAAGCTGGCATTAATCATTGTAAGTCGAATACAGAGCCGAATGTGACGTTAAAAAGATAATTGGCCAATTGTAATAGAAATCATTGTCAAAGTTGATACATTCATCTTTTTTTCTCTTTTTCTGCGAAAGGAGATCATGTCGTTTAGCAATTTTGTTTATTGTATTTTAACAATTCAGATCGGAATCGTTGATTTATACTTTAATCTATAAATGATAGGTAAAATATAGTGTATGAGATCTAATTTCTTAGTCTTCTTGTAATCCTTTTACTTCCTGTGATCTCTCATATTAATAATATGCACTATATCTCTTAATTAATGAATCACCTTTGTATAATAAGTTAGATTTATGTCTTATATTACTTCAAATGAATACTATATATACACTCACACTTAAAACTCATTAGAAGTAAATGTAAATAATTAACAAAAAATAATTAAAGCATCTATAGAAGCATCCAGTGAGATGCTTGGTGCCAACTTCTTAAGAACTCCTACAAGTGTGTGTATATACAAACAGGAATCTAGATAACTTTTTTTATACTTAATAAACAGTGATGATGGAAGAAGAATTATTCCATCGAGGAGTTTGTGATTTTTATATGAGCACAAGTTGTTCCATGATAGCTTATTTAATAAACCAATTGGTAAAGAAATGATTACTATATGATGCATTTAGTCTTGTGGATATCTTTCCAACTGAAAGAAAAAGAAAAGCAAGAAAGAGTTCAGGTTGCCTTGCTTTACAGTCAACAGCATCATGAAAACTTGTTCAAAATGCTGAGAACAAAATCAAAGACAGAATAATGTTCTTTTCATGCAAGATCTATTCTTCAAATTACCAGATAAGCCATACATGGTGAAGAAATGATGATGGAGTCCAATAATATCTCCTAACCACCATTCATTTCATAGTGAAAAAGGAGAGAAAGGGACTGAAATGAAATTTCAATGTGATGTATGCACAAAGAAAGAAGCTTCTTTTATTGTTTATACAGTGGCAGACATTTGTCACATTTGTCAAATTTTTCCCTTTATATCATAATCCATTACAAAACAAAAATAGCAATAGACAACATCAATTTACAGACTAAAGGGCAAACTTTTTTCCCTAAGTGGTATTCTAGCATCAGATTGCACTATTGCAGTAAACAGGAAGAATAAACCTCAATTTCGTAGTCTTTTTTCTCTTGATATTATTGTTTTTTTTTTTTTTAAAAATGGAACAATACTGCTAATAATTCTCCCACAAAAATTGCTCTTCAAGCCTGAATCCACTATCAACAGCACATAAGCGCCAAGAAGAAGAATAGGAGAAAAGTCCACTGTTATCATCAGGGAAAAGATCTGGAAGGTCAAAGAGTGTGTCATCATCTGCAGTAGAGTGAGAAGTTGAAGAGCCTTGAGGAGTGTCCATGGATAGAGTTGAAGATGAAGCTTGTTCTGCCTGAACTTGCTCAGCCTCAGTACTGTCCATGCATAGAGTAGAAGATGAAGTTTGTTCTGCATGGTTTTGCTCATCCTTTACAGCTTCACAATGCTTATCATCATCCAAGAAAGTGGTTGCTGCTTTTGCAGCTGCAGCTTGAATGTCCTTGGGAGATGTGGTGATGGGCCTTGGAAGATCTTGAGCCAAATTGGGGAAATTGAGGTAAGCTGAGTGACCCTTGATGGCCAAAGCTGCCACATCATGTGCTCTTGCTGCCATTTCCGCTGTAGGGTATGTTCCAAGCCATATTCTTGACTTCTTTCTAGGCTCACGTATCTCAGACACCCATTTGCCCCATGCTCTCATTCTCACACCCCTGTAACTGGGGTGCTTGTTATCATTGTCATTTCTTTGTCTTTTCTTGCGTTCCTTGCTATTTGGGGTGTTTTCATTTTGAGCTGTTGTTGAATCATGTGGAGGACTTGTTTGGGAGTCCTGCTTGGTGCATGAGTTTGAGCTTGAGGTAGAAGATGTTGGTGATGCTGATGCTGATGCTGATGATGAAGATGAGATGGTGTGAGTTGTGGTGGAGATGGTCATGGATGTGGAGGAGGAGAAGAATGTGCCAAACAAGTTTTCCCCAGCATCACTTTCCATGTTGATATGTTTAGCAAGGAAGAAAGAAAGGGAGGGTGGGGTTTGCTTAGTGAGGCATGGAGAATGAGTGAAGGGCACATAAAAATAGAGCTGTTTGTCTTTTATGATTCCCCCAAAAGGAGTTGGATTTATATAAAGAGGAAAGAAAAAGAAGAAACAAATTTAAAGAAAAGAAAAAGAAAGCCAAAGGAGGGAAAAAGAAAAAGGAATATAAACCAGCATGGGCTCCAGAAGAATGCTACAGTTCAGCGCTACTTGGTTTCCCATGTTGAAATTGAATAACATGCTTTTAGGTGGTGTGACATATATTATATGCTTGAGAGTACATTTTTGTTCCACTGTATATATAGTCTTCTCTCCCATCTCCTGTTTCGCGTTTTTGGAGAGCAGCTTCTACTTGGGTTCCTTCGATTTGACTTGCTTTCTCTAGCATGATATTCACATGAATTCTCCATCTCCTTATTTATCAGTATTATGTCCCTGATTTGTGAGAGACACTTGGGTCCACACATATTAATATTATAAGTCCAATATATTTAAACATGATACATGTACGATTTCTGTCTTGGTCACGTATGTAAAGTTGGCGTAGGAGAGAGGGAGAGATACAAAAGAAAAAAAGGAAAAAAAATGAAAAATGTAATGTAAGAAAACAAGAGAAAGATATAAATGAGTGATTATAAATGAATATAAAAGAAAGTGATGTGAGCGAATCATAATTATAAACTTTATGATAAGTTGGTTAAAATATGAAGTGTCAATGCTTCCTTAAAATCAGAACTTTATCCTATAATTAGCTTGCTGGTCTGTCTCTTCAACTTGACTCAATCATGTCTGAAACGGACATGGCCTCAGATGAGAGATTTTTCCAACTTCAAAATTTGTTAACTATTTTTTTTTTGCAGTTGTTCTGAAGCCAGAGCCAATGGAATGTGGACTATTGTCATAATTTCTGGTGGAACTTCTGTCAAGGAGGTTGAACACAATTTTTTGTCAATTTAATTATGAGGGCTTCCCACGTTGGTTATTATCAATTGAAGCCACGAGCACAAGATCAGGAATATTCATTTTTATCTGTCTAATAAACTCACCTAATGCGCTGGCTATTAACAAAAATATTAATGCGTAAATAGTTGACTTCAGTATCTGCATTCATTGTAACTGTTATTGAGATCTAAAGTAGAGACAGTAATTTTTGGTGGATGAAGTAGTAAAGGGGTCGAATCTTGAATTCAACAAAAACATGTTAACGTACTCTGTGGTGCATGTGTTCTGTGAAGTTTTAATTTTGTGGCTATAGGGTCAAAATTATGCAGCCACGTTTTTCTCCATTGCAATTCTTTAGTTTCACTTTCAGCGTGTATAAAGATTGATAAAGTAACATAATAAATTATACATAAACGAGTCCATGTGAATTGATTGGAAAAGAAAGCCAGGTATTCTCTTATTCGACTTGTTTAAGATTTTTCTTTTCTGTGAAAGATACTTGTAGATTTGTTTAAAAAAAACAGAGAAACTCTTTGATTAGAAAAAGTGAGAAACACAAATGCTAAACAAAAATTAAGATTTTCATTTGTAAAAGCTATCTGTAAATTTCTATCAATAAAAAGCTAAACAAAAATATCAATGGCATTAATTACCTTTTCCTATTAAGATAAAGTTATTAACAAATACTACTTACGCTACACAAGTAAATTTTTTACATAGGTTAAAAGTAGCCTTTGACGTTAGTTAAAAGTCCATTATAGATTTGAGAGATATAAAATATAGAAACTTATATATATATATATATAAGTTTCTATATTTTATATCTCT